>Ga0209240_1000030_pt1 | contig 51118 bp, 39 predicted proteins | sample GraSoi_2013_80cm_FD_185828 | JGI IMG/M metagenome (GOLD analysis project Ga0209240, IMG submission 185828) | Grasslands soil microbial communities from the Angelo Coastal Reserve, California, USA - Sample 9_17_2013_80cm (SPAdes) (version 2) | ecosystem: Environmental > Terrestrial > Soil >...
CGATGGGCGCATTCTGTAGGAGTACAAGGAGTTCAAGGAGTACGAGGAGTACAAGGAGAGGAGCAAGGAGCCAGAATCGAAGAGCGGCTCCTGGCTTTTCTCCTCGAACTCCTTGAACTCCTTGTACTCCTCGTACTCCTTCTCTCATGGCCCTTTCTTTCGGAATCATTGGCAGCGGTTGGCGAGCGGAGTTTTTCTTAAGGATCGCTCTGGATCTGCCGGAACAATTTCCATTGGCCGGAGTCGTCGCCCGCAATCCGGATAAGCGGGCGGAGCTCAACCGGCGTTGGTCGGCACCGGTGTTTTCTACCTTGGATGAATTGCTGGCAGAAAAACGGCCCGATTTCGTGGTCACTTCAGTCTCGGCCAGCGCTAACCTCGAATGGATTCAGCTTTTGTCGGAGCGCGGTCTTCCAGTTCTTTCCGAGACACCAATTGGCCGGGACCTAAAAGAACTTCATCGAGTGGTTGACCTGGAACGGGCAGGCGCGCGGATACAAGTGGCTGAACAATACATTTTTCAGCCGTTACACGCCGCCCGGCTGGCTCTCATCGAGAGCGGTCGATTGGGAACCGTGCATGAGGCGGATGTTTCTATTGCCCACGGTTATCACGGAATCAGCTTGCTCCGCCATTTTCTTCAAACGGGATTGCGATTACCCAAGATCGTGGCGCGCCGTTTTACCTCACGGATCGTAGCCGGTCCGCATCGGGGCCGGCTACCAAAGGAAAGAAAAATCGTCGACTCGGTCAGAACCATTGCGCAACTCGATTACGGCGACCGACTAGGAATTTTTGATTTTACCGGAGATCAATATCATTCCTGGGTTCGCTCTCCCCGACTGATGGTGCGAGGTGAGGAAGGCGAGATCAATCAAACCACGGTCCGGCTGTTGCAACGATTTGATGCGCCGTTTCAGTTCGAACTAGTTCGGCGCGACACGGGGCAGGCCGGCAATTTGGAAGGCTATTCGCACAGAACCGTCTCGGGAGGAGGCGAAGTTCTGTATCGGAATCCGTTCCCAGAAATGCGGTGGAACGACGATGAAATCGCGGTGGCAACGTCACTCGCAAAAATGGCCACGTACCTGACAACTGGTGAACCTGCTTACAGCGTCGCCGAAGCGTGTCATGACTGTTATCTCGACCAGCTCATCGCGGAAACGGCAGCCAGCGGTCGGGAGGTGATCGCCGAACCGCAACCTTGGATGTGAGTGAAGAAAGGAGTTCAGGAGTTCAGGAGTTCGAGGAGTTCAAGAAGAGGAGCCAGGAGCCAGAATCCAGGAGTCAGGAGGATGGGGGGCTGCCGCGTCGAGGGAGATTTTTGAAGTAATCCGTAATCAGAACTGAACGGAATCGGGTGGCCCCGACCCTGGTTACTGAATACTGACCTACTGATTACTGATCACTTTTTGGTACCGCGCGTTGCACGGTCCCAGGTCCTCCTGGCTCCTGGATTCTAGCTCCTGACTCCTCCGATTGGAGTTACCGCGCTTTGGCCAGGGTTTCTTCCCCTTCGTGCTTTGTCTGAGGATCGTCCTTTTCAGTACACTGCATGGCTAGGCCTTTTTGAATCAGGCGGCAGCCTTCATCTTTTTTGCCCATCTCCACGTAAACTTTGCCCAGAGCGATATAATGCATCAGGCGATTGGGATTGAGCTGAATCGCTTTTTCAAAACAGGTGGCCGCATCTTGATAGGTCGCGGGGGGTAGACCGCCCAGTGCCTGAGCTAGCGCCCGATGCAAAGGATCCACTTCAGCCAGACCTTGGTACCACCGGCCCAACACGTGCCAGCCGAGATCATTGTGCGGGTCGAGCTCTATCGTCTTATCCGCAGCACTTTTGATGACGTGTACCGCATCGAACCGTTGCCGGTATCCCTCGTAAGGTTGGACTTCTCCATAACTGATAGCCACTGCTAGCTGGGCTTGGGGATCTTTTGGGTCGATTGCGGCAGCGCGTTTGGCGTATTCCACCGCCATGGTCCCCAGTTTGACCTTGCCTGTATGGTCCGACTCATCGCTCATCAAGTGCCGGTATTCCCGGGAGATGTGCACAAGTAAGCGGACATTATTAGGTTCAAGCTTTTCGGCCGGCAAATAATACTTTAGCGCCTCACTCGCCTGGAGCCTGGCGTAAAAAAGATCGCCTTCGGCAATCAACGAATCAGCAGATTGTGCTCGTAGCGCCCCGCTGGTAACCAGCAGAGCTACGACCACCGGAAACGGACGTAGCGATACAACTTTCATATGCCTCACAAACCAGGACGTTTGGAAGGACCAGAAGGCCCGGACGCAGCTGGCAGCAACTCGAGTGTATCAGGTCTATTGTGGTCGGCAACTTCGAAATTAGCCAAAAAAAGGAGTTTGTTACCGGCTGGCCTCAATGAGCCGTTCGAACGGCACGGTCTTCTATCATGAAAGGACCTTCTATAGCGATAGGTTCTTCCGGGGCGAAATTCGGATGGGACCTAGGGGACTTATGTGACTTATGGAAGAGGACGTACCGCGGCCTATTCGAAGTGCGTCAGCGGCACGGCCCCTTGCTGGTTCTTGCAGGTGTGTTTGCCCAGTAGTCGGATCGCAGCATCAAAAATGTCGGACTTTCACGGCATGTACCGCGTTCACCCCAATCGAGGACGACGACGAGGACGATTACGAGAAAGGAAGAGCGCGCTCAAACCCTCTTCTGGCTCCTAGCCTAGATTCTGGCTCCTAGATCCCTGCTCGCGCCGCCGCTCGTCTTTTCATACCCCATTTCAGGCGGGTATCGTCGTACTTAAGCTCGGATTTTGCTGCCATCGCCTTTTCCAAGGCAGGACGGACAGCAACCTCAACCAAGCGTCCGGCGCTCAGGAGTCGCGGCTCGCTTAGCCGGGGACCAATTAACTGCAGGCTGGTAGCAGGAATATCCTTGTCATCGACCGGGACCGGCATGGCTAGCGCGGGGTTTCCTGCGAAATTGACAGCGGCGGTGTTTTCCAGAGTAAGAACGAGCGCTTCAAAAATCGGCGTGCCACCGACCAAAGGAACCCTCGGAGGCAACTTCTGCATTGTCGGCAACGCAATGAAATCGACACGCGCAAACGCCCGACGAAGGGCGTGGCGCCAGGCTGCCTGTCTACTTAACGCTTTCTGATAGTTCGTCGTGTATTCAATTTCGCCCAGAGCAATCGCTCCTTTGACCTTGCCGCCGACTTCCGGTTTCGAAAGAAATTTTCCGTCGGTAAGCCAAGCGCCGGCCTCAGCGACGGTGGTAGCGTCCTTCTCAGCTTGATCCCAGCTGTCCTTAAAATCCTGCCCGAGGGGAACGACGATAAAGTTTGCTTGGGTGAGGGCCGCATCGATTGCTTGATCAATCTTCGGATCAGTACCCTTCAGATACAATCGCCCGATCCGAATTCGCCTGGCGGCAGTAACAGCTGAGTCATATCGCTCCCGAAACCCTCTCTCCAGCAGATCCATTCCCTCCACTACATGAGCAATGTCTTTACCCATCGGACCAATCGTATCCATGTGTAGCGGCTCGATCGGATAAACCCCCCGCAACGAAATGAGACCGTACGTGGTCTTTAATCCTACAATACCGCAGCAAGCGGCTGGAACCCGGATTGACCCCGCAGTGTCCGTCCCAAAAGCGACGTCGGCCATACCGCTTTGGACCGCAACCGCGCATCCGGACGAAGAGCCGCCTGGAATGAGGTTTCGTCTCCGGCTCAGCCGGTTTCTCGGGATACCAAAATATTCGTTCATCCCGGTGACGCCGACGGCGAATTCATCCAGGTTGGTTTTCCCAACGACGAGCACATTTCTGTGCCGAGCAATCGCCATACAGGCGGCATCTCGAGTGGCGGGAGTACCGCGCTTCTTGAAATACTCAGAGCCAGCCGTGGTAACCTCCCCCTTAAGATCGATTAAATCCTTAACCGCAAGCCGAGTGTCGGATGTCCCTTTCGGCGGAGGCCAATAAGCAATAAACGCGTCATTTCGGGTGACGCTGGCTTCGTGATTGAACGGAGTTACACAGCCGCTGAGAAGGGCGATGATGGAAAAAGCAGCCCAGAGAGAGCGCCGAGAGAAACGACACCGGTCTTTCGTATCCATTGACTAAAAACTACGGCTGATACGACCCAGCGACCTTGGGTCTATCGATTGAAGTGTTTCCGCTGAGCTCGATCAAACGCCCGGCATTTACTAGCCCCTCTTCGCTCAAATGAGGACCGATCAGCTGAAGACTGGTCGTTGGAACCGTGCGATCCTCCAATGGTACTGGGACGGCCAACGCTGGATTGCCAGCCAAATTCACTGGCGTTGTATTCTGTATAACGAGCATTTGCGCTTCGAAGACGGCTGTACTTCCAAACGGCGGACTTGCCGGTGGCAGATTTTGAAGGGTCGGTACGGCGATGAAATCGACGGTTTTAAACACCTTTTGCAGCTCAGATTTCCAGGCGGCCCGCCTTTTCAATGCGCCGGCATAGTTAGCCGTGTATTCGTACTCACCCAACGCCATGATCGCTATGGTTTTGGCGCTCACTCCTGGCCGGCCAAAATATTTCCCGTCGCTAAGCCAAACGCCGGCTGCCGCCAATGTATTGCCGTCTCGCTTGGCTTGCTCCCATGCTTTTCTGAAAGACTCGTCCAATTGAATGACCTGGAAATGAGCACGGGCCAGCGCCGCGTCTATGGCTTGATCGACTCTCCGATCAGTTCCGGCCAGGTGAAGCCGTCCGATCTTGATGTCGCGGCCCAAAGGCTTGCTCGACATCGCTTTCTGATATCGCTCGGCGAAGCCTGTCTCTAGGAGATCCATTCCTTGAGCCAGATGATCGATATCTCTAGCTATTGGGCCTACGGTATCGAGATACTTCGGTTCAACCGGAAATACTCCCTGTAGCGGGACTAGACCGAACGTGGTCTTTAACCCCACCACACCACAACAAGCTGCCGGAACTCGGACCGAACCCGCCGTATCCGTCCCAAAAGCCACATCTGCGAACCCTCTTTGAACAGCAACGGCTGAGCCGCTGGATGAACCGCCAGGAATCAACTTGACCCTCCGGCTGAGCCGGTTCTTGGGGATGCCGTAGTATTGGTTGAAACCAGACGGCGCGACGGCGAACTCACTGAGATTGGTCTTTCCCACTATCACGACATTTCGTTGCCGGGCTATCGCCAAGCAGGCCGCGTCGGCTTGAGCAGGCTTGCCGAAATTAGCTAAATACGCCGAACCAGCGGTGGTAACGACTCCTTTCAGGTCAATCAAATCTTTGACCGCTAAGCGTAGCCGTTTCTCGTTCTTCGCAGGGGGCCAATAGTCGATAAAGGCGCGGTCGCGAGTCGCGGTTGGGTGGAGGAGTGGGTTAACGCAACCGCTGAACAAGAGCGGTAACGCCAGGAGCAGAACCTCAACGATGCGGTATGGCCGCCTCTGCGGTTTTATCATGTATCTAGCTAGAACGAAGAGACGCTCTCTCGGCTGAAGCTCCCGTGGCTGTCAAGGACGGTATTTCAGTGAGCTCCGGACGGATAAACAAATGATGCCAAAGTTGAGTGGCCACGACCGCGACCAAACCCATCTCGACAGAGAGTCGTTCCAGGGAACCGATCCGCAGCTGGCGAAACGCTCGCCGCCAATAATGCACTTGCTCCACGTCGAAATAGCCTGTCTTGCGCAGGGACTCTTCGCTCATCAACTGGCTCACAAAGGGTGGTTCAGGTTGGATATGGAAACTGTCTAATGGAGCTCGGAAGATCACTTTTCGCCGCCGATACACGGAAGGCGGCACCCAGCGTTCCGCTAAAAGACGCAGCAAATGTTTGTCCCGGAACCCTCGGAGTTTCCACCGCGGATCGAGCGTTGCTAGAAAATCGAAAACCTCCTCGTCCAAAAACGGGTAGCGTACCTCGACCGAGGAATGCATGGCGACCCGGTCGCCTTTAGCTTGGAGAAGGTGTCCGCCCAAAGTCACTCTCGCGGCAACCCAGACACCGCGATTCAGCGGGTGCCATTTTTTGGCTCGTTCCACAGGAATTTGCAGGTCAGCCCAAGGATTATGCTTAAGCGAGATCTCGCGCAACGGTTCGGCATAGAACCTCAGCTTGGAAAGCGCCAGAAGGCCATAAGCATCGATCCATGCATTGGGTCCGCCGATGGATTGCTCAACCTCGCGTCGACGGTCCCGAGGGAACTGTGGTACGCGAGCGAGTTTAAAATATCCGCGACGCAGTCGATCGCTCAGCGGAAACCCAGGGAGCACATCCAAAAAACTCAGGATCTTGGCTAACTTATACCATGGATACCCGATAAGCCATTCGTCTGCGCCTTCACCGGTGAGAACCACTTTCTGGCCACACCCATGAACGCGCTGCGCCAGGAGTAAGAGAGCCGCACACGAGGTATCGATCACCGGCGCCTCGGCAGCGTGGATCAGGCGTGGATAGGTGTTTAGTGCGTCTTCGGTCCTGAATTCCTGGACGATCGGAGGTTTTGTCCCGATATGCCGGGCCACCAGGCTGGCGGCATCGAGCTCATCCAGCTCGGGTGCATCAACCCGGACCGTATAGGTATTGATAGCTGGACCTTTTACATGGCAAGCGAGCGCCGCGATAACGCTGGAGTCTACGCCCCCCGATAAATAAGAGCCCACTGGTACGTCCGCTCTAAGCCGCTCCTCCACCGCCTCCAACATCAGCTGCTCAAAACGGTCCACTAGAACCCGAGCATCTTCACCAGGATCTTCCTGTCCGCGGTCAGGGAAATCCATCTGCCAATAGGCATCTTCCTTAATGGAAAGTTTCGTTCCAGACTCGTCTCCGGGACGCACCTTCAGGTAATGGCCGGCAGGCAGAAGTTTGACCCCTTGAAAGCAAGTAATCGGACCGGGCAGAGCAGAGAACGTGAAAATATGGTCGATACCGCGGAGATCCGGCTCGGCCGGCACCATACCGGAGGCAAGCAGCGCTTTGATTTCTGAAGCGAACAGGAGCCAATCCCCTCGCCTGGTCCAGTATAATGGAGCGATACCAAAGCGGTCGCGGCCCAACACGAGACATCGCCGTCGATCGTCCCATAGGGCGAAGGCGAATTGACCCCGCAAATGTTTGAACATCCCCTCCTGAGTCTCTTCCCAAAAATGCGGAATGATCTCGGTATCACAATGAGTCACCAAGCGATGACCCCGGGATTTCAACTCAGCGCGCCGCTCCGGATAGTCAAAAAATTCGCCATTAAAGACCACAAATACGGTGCGGTCCTCGTTCGTCACCGGTTGTTGGCCGTCGGCCAGACCAACAATACTTAACCGCCTCGATCCTAGGGCCACGCCAGGCCGCTGGAAATATCCCTCCTCATCCGGTCCTCGGTGAATGATCGCCCGCGTCATCCTTTGGATGACGTCCTCACCAATGCTACGGCCTCCAGCCAAATCAACGATGCCCGCGATTCCGCACATGTTACTCAGTCTTAGCCTATTGCCGACCGGTCAAACATTTGTTTTTCGCATCTGGATCGAATGCAGGCCGCTTTAATCACGTCAAAAAAAACAGATAGATAATCCATCCGGATTCGATTTCGCTCGCGAAATCGAAATGTGGTGTTCTCTTTGCGCTGTGTTTTGGCACAGTCAACACCATCGACCCCACCATTGACTTCGCTTACACGAAATCTGTACGCTAGAACTCTCTGCGCACATTGGGCGGCGACAATCACTAACTATGTCGAAAGATCCTGTTGCAATCATTGGAATCGGATGCCGTTTTCCCGGCGGAGTAACTGATGTCGATTCATTCTGGAAATTGTTGACCGAGGCACGCGAAGCCGTAACCGACGTGCCGCCGGACCGCTGGAACATCGAACGCTTCTTTGACACCGAACCCGGTCTCCCAGGAAAATCTATCGCTAAACGTGGCGGATTTCTGGACAATATTGACCAGTTCGATCCCCAATTTTTTGGTATCTCTCCTCGGGAAGCTCCTTATGTTGACCCTCAACATCGATTGCTGCTCGAGACCGCTTGGGAGGCAATTGAAGACGCCGGCGTCATCCTCGATTTGGAAAACGGGACCGATATTGGCGTTTTTGTAGGGATATCTCACAACGAATATCAAGGAATTCAGGGCACCGCTTTCGATCATTCCGGAATCGGACCGCATTCGCCGACCGGCTGCGCACATAGCATCGCCGCTAATCGAGTTTCATATTGTTTGAACTTGCGTGGTCCCAGCGTGGCTATGGATACCGCCTGTTCATCGGCGTTAACAGCGGTGCACATGGCTTGCGAACACATTAGGGCTGGTCGCGGGGATACCGCATTAGCCGGGGGCGTAACGGTGATCATTACGCCGGGTGGCTTCATCGGTTTTTCTCAAGCCTCCATGCTGTCTCCGGAAGGCCAGTGCAAAGCGTTCGACGCTTCGGCCAGCGGTTTCGTCCGTGGAGAAGGCGCCGGTATGTTGTTGCTCAAACGGCTCTCGCGCGCAATTGCAGACGGTGACCCAATTCAAGGGGTCATTATCGGAACCGCGTTGAACCAGGATGGTCACACCAACGGTATTTCGCTACCCAGTGCTGAGGCCCAAGCGCGACTGGTAATCGAGGCTTGTGCGGACGCCGGTGTTTCTCCTTCCGACGTCGGATTTGTTGAAGCCCATGGTACCGGCACCGCAGTCGGAGATCCCATCGAAGCTCACGCGCTAGCTCAAGCTCTTTGCCGGGACCGCGCGCCGGAAAAGCCGTTATTAATAGGATCGGTTAAGACCAACCTTGGCCATTTGGAGACAGCCGCCGGCCTAGCTGGTCTGATGAAAGCGATGCTGGTATTAAAGCACCGGCGGATCCCGGCCAGCCTGCACTTTACTACGCCGAATCCTAACATCGATTTCGCAGCGCTTAAGCTCCGGGTACCCACCACGCTCGAGCCCTTCCCGGAAACCGCCGGCCCGCGAATGGCTGGGGTCAACTCTTTCGGGTTCGGCGGCGCCAATGCCCACGTGCTCTTAGTAGAGCCGCCTCTCACCGCCGAGGTAGAGCATGAAAAGGTTCAGGTTGAGCGCGGATGGCCGATCATGTTATCCGCTCGCTCAGAAGAATCGCTGCGTTCTTATGCCATGCGGATCGCGGCTTGGGTCGACGAACGTTCCGCTGCCAACGGCAGTTCACCGGTTCTACCCGATTTAGTTTATACGCTAGGTGCACGTCGCAATCATCATCCGTACCGGTTAACCCTGGCAGCGAGCTCGTTAGTCGAAGCAGTGCAGGAATTGACCAACTACGCGACGGGAAAACCGGGACCAAAAATACAAACGGCCTTCGCGCCTCGCCCAACCCAAATACCTCGCGTGGCCTTCGTCATGAGCGGGCAGGGACCGCAATGGTGGGGCATGGGCCGCGAGCTCATGCGACACGAGCCGGTGTTTCGCGAGGTGATTGAACGGTGTGACGTCGCGATGCGGCCGCACAGCCGTTTTTCGCTGCTCGAAGAACTTGGCCGGGCCGAAGAAAACAGCCAAATGCCGCGGACTGAGGTTGCCCAACCGGCGATCTTTGCCTTTCAAGTAGCGCTGGCCGAGTTGTGGAAATCATGGGGTGTTCACCCGGTGGCCGTGGTTGGGCACAGTGTCGGCGAGATAGCCGCAGCCTGTATGGCCGGAGTGCTTACCCTAGAGGAAGCCGCGTGGGTTATCGTTTTGCGTGCCCGGTTCATGGAGGACTGCGCCCGGGGTGAAGGAACCATGCTGGCCGTGGGTTTAGACGAAGAGGCAGCCTTGGCTCGCATTGCCCGCCATGATCGCACCATCACCATCGCGGCGTTTAACGGGCCGAAATCGCTGACCCTTGCCGGACCTAACCTCTCATTGGAAGCAATCGCAGCCGAACTCGAAGCCGAGGAAATTTTCGCGCGCTTCGTGCGAGTGGATCATCCTTTTCATCATCCCTTGATGCGGCCCGCTTCCGAGGCGCTGGAAGCAGAGCTGGCCGATCTCGTCCCGCAGCCTGAGACGATACCGTTTTTTAGCACGGTTACGGGTGGCAAATGCTCGGGCGTAGAATGCGTTGCCGAGCATTGGGGACGCGGGGTCCGACAACCGGTCCAGTTTGCGTCTGCCGTGAACGCGTTGACCGAGTCGGGAGTCGATGTGTGGCTCGAAATCAGCTCACAACCGGCACTGGTACGCTCAATTCAAGATTGCCTCGCCGGGCGTAACGGAACCAAGCCCGCCGTCTTTTCTTCAGTTCGCCGTGAACGCGAACACGAATCCCTGCTGGAAACGGCCCTGGATCTGTATCGGTCTAATGTGGGCGTTGATTTTGCCAACCTGACACCGTCAAGGCGGCTGCTCGCATTGCCGGCTTATGCCTGGGACAAGACCCGTTGGTGGAACGAAGCGAATGACTGGGCAGAAGGCCGGCTGGGCCCGGCTAACCGCGGATTGCTCCACGCCAAGCTACCCCGAGCGATACCGACCTGGGTGGCCCGGCTGGACGGCCGTCACATGGCTTTCCTCAAAGATCACAAAGTCGACAATTTAGTGGTGTTCCCCGCAGCCGCGTTTGTGGAAATGATATTGGAGGCGGGCACGCAGCTATTCAACGGCCACCCTTTTATCGCTGAAGATTTTGAAATTCGGAAGCCGCTGATTTTGCCGGATCGTTTATCCGAACTCCACCTTGAGCTGGCCTACGATCCGCATGAACGGACTTTCACGATCCAGAGCCAGATGCATCACGGAGCGAACTGGTCGCTCCATGTCGCCGGCTCCATGCGCAGTGAACGTACCGAAACCAGTTTCGGGTCGTTAACCTGGGAGCGCTCCCCAGCATCCGGTCTCGCGCCATTGGTGGTCGAGGATTTCTATCGGCATATGAGCGACCTGGGTCTTCCTTACGGGGATGAGTTTCGGCCCGTTCGCGCTCTTTCGGCCGACCATGGCCGATCCGAGGGCCAAGTCGCATTATCCGAAAGAATCGCCAGCCGCGCGAGTGAGTACTCGCTACATCCGGTCCTCTTTGACGGAGCCCTACATGTGTTCTCGGCCGCAGCCGCTTCGGTGGAGGACCGCAGGGCCGGTCTGAAGTTGCCGGTGCGCTTCTCTAAGATTTTGTTTTTGCATTCCCCGGGCGAAACGACCCGGGTGCGGGCAACAGTTCACCAATGCAATAGTGAGTATGTCGAGGGCCGGATCGAACTATACGATGACGATGGACGGCCTTGCGTCTTGGTAGACGGGTTCCGGGCTATCGCCATCGCTGGAGCGCACCGGGGAGCAGCCCAAGCTTCGAGTCGGAATGTGCTTTATCATCTTGGCTGGGAGCGGACCCAAGTTGAATCGAGCGGCCCGCAGCTGGAGCCAATCCCGTTGTCACATCTCCGAGAAGTAGCGCAAGCAGCGAAGGACCAGGTTATCGCAACGAGAGGTCAAGCCGCCATCGAGCAGGCTATCATCGCAACCGATGAACTGGCGGCCGCTCAGTTAGCCGCCGGCATCCGGGAAATGGCGATCTTGAGCCAAGCCCAAGCATTCAGTAACACGTCGCTCAGGGTTGCTGAGCCGATGCGACACGTTTTTGATCGTTTTCTGGCCAGCCTGGCTAAACGTGGCTGGCTGGAAAAGGACGGCGACAGCTACCGGCCCACGGCTGGCTTCGCAGTTGCTGCCGATTCGGCTCCGGATGGGTTACGCAGATTCATCGCGGATCATCCGGGCTACTTATCCGAAGCAATGCTTTGCGCCGCAAACTGCACCGAGCTTGGCCCGATTTTGCGAGGTGAAAAAGACGCGGTGCAGGTGCTGTTCGCGGGCGGCTCAGCCGATTTGTTGGATCATTTCTATTGTGAAGGTTTGTACTCGAGTCATTGGCTGGCCGCGATCACGGCTGCTGTCCAGGAAACCGCTCGCCATTTGCCGGAAGGCCGCGGTCTGCGCATTCTCGAAGTGGGGGCTGGCACCGGTGGATTAACCGCTCATGTACTCCCTTTGATCGAGCACGACCTCCATGCTTACACGTTTACCGATGTTTCCGCTGCGTTTTTTGGGGCGGCCAAGCAAAAGTTGGCGACCTTCGACAACGTCGAATACAAACTCTTCGATTTGGAAAAGCCGGCGGTGGAACAGGGTTTCGAACCCGGCAAATACGACTTCATCATCGGCACCAACGTCCTGCATGCGGTGAGCGACATCCGGGCAACCTTACAACAGATTCACCTGTTGTTGGCCCCCGGCGGCAATCTGGCGTTCATGGATGTCGCCAATCCTCAGTTGTGGACGGAAGTTGTGTTCGGCCTCACACCAGGATGGTGGCGCTTTACTGATCGGGATTTGCGTTCTCATCATCCGCTGCTGCCACGCTCTCAGTGGGAGGCGGTACTGAAAGAAGTAGGATTCGAAGCAACCACCGCACTTCCCGGGATGATAGGCCCAGAAGGGGAGGGCCAGTTTGTTCTATTGGCTCGCAAGTCTTGGCAAAAATCGGTCGAGATTAAAAAGCCATCGGCTGACCTCGGCGCGCAAACGGACGAGCAGGAGCTCGCCCCTGCCGAGTCTTGGCTGGTCTTTGCTGACTCTTCGACCCTGGGCGATCAACTCTCTGCGCGACTCCGTGACGCCGGGATCAGATGCCGCATCGTTCGCGCTGGAGACAATTTTGCCGTCACCGGAACTGACACGTTCACCGTTGCGCCTGAAGTACTCGACGATTGGAAATCTTTGCTGCAGGAATGCGCAGAAGATGCACCACCGGAACACATCGCTTATTTCTGGAGCGAAGGAATCGGCCGATACACCGAGCAAGATGCGGCTTTGATGGGAACGGACGCACTGCTGCATCTGGTGCAAGCGCTGGATCTGGTCATGGGCCCTACGTCCAAAGTTCGGATTGATCTTGTCACTCGCGGAGCACAACCAGTTGGCCGGACTAAACATCCGACCAATGTTTCTCAGGCTCCCAAACTTGGGTTATTCCGCGTGCTCCTTAACGAATATCCGAGTTACTCCGGCCGCGGCGTCGACCTCGGGATCGAAGCATCGCCATCCGACTTTTCCTTCTTGTGGGATGAACTAGCGCGGGTCGATGGCGAACGGGAGGTGGCGTTCCGCGGCGAAGCTCGCTACGTTCAACGCATCGTCCGGGGTCGATCATCGACTCAACAGCGGCTTCATTCATCGGTACCGCTGCGGCTTGAGTCTCGGGAACGCGGCCACCTGGACACCCTAAGCTTTAAGCCATTTATTCTCCCGGATTGTGAGCCGGGCCAGGTCCTCATCGAAGTTAAATCTGCGGGCCTGAATTTTAGGGATGTATTAAAGGCGCTAGCTCTCTATCCGAGTGAAGCGCCAGACGCACGACTATTCGGCGACGAAGTAGCCGGCATCGTAAAGGCAGTGGGACCCGGAGTCGATCACGTCGCTCCCGGCGACCGAGTATTCGGATTGGCGGTATTCGGGTTAGCCACGCACGCATTGGCCAGAGGCGGCGACGTGCTGCGAATTCCCGGTCAATTGTCGTTTGAAGAAGCGACCACCTTGCCGGTTGTGTTCATGACCGCTTGGCATGCGTTGCAAAACGTGGCTCGGATGCGGCCCGGTGAATCGATCCTGGTTCACGCCGGCGCTGGGGGTGTCGGGATGGCGGCCATCCAGATCGCCCATTATCTCGGCGCCGAAGTGATCGCGACCGCGGGCAGCCCAACCAAACGAACCTTGCTGGAGCGCCTGGGCGTCAAACATGTCATTGACTCCCGACGTGGTGATTTCGCCGACGCCGTCATGGAATTGACCGGTCGACGAGGCGTTGACGTCGTCTTAAACGCGCTCGCCGGCGAAGCCATCCCGATGGGACTTTCCTGTCTGGCTGAGTTCGGGCGTTTTATCGAGATCGGGAAACGGGATATTTACTTGAATTCGCGAATACCGCTTTGGCCGTTGCGACGCAACGCCTCGTTCCACGTCGTGGCCATGGACGCGGTGTTTTCGGGTGACGAATCCTTGACTCGCCGGATGCTGGAGGAGATCTCCACCTTAGTCGAACGTGGATCTCTTCGAGCGCTGCCATTTCGCTCCTTTCCAGCAGCTCGCGTCGACGCCGCATTTCGATTGATGGCGCAAGGGAAGCATATCGGGAAAGTCTTAGTGGCATTCCCCGAAGCATTCCGTCCTCAGCTCGGAGAGCCGCTCACTGCCGGATTTCATGTTGATCCGGAGGGTTCCTATTTGATTACCGGAGCGTTCGGTGGATTCGGCAAAGTTCTGGCGCAGTGGCTAGTCGAAACCGGAGCCCGAGAATTGGTATTCGTCAGCCGGCGCGGGGCAGAATCTCCTGAAGCAGAGACTTTTGTGTCCCGACTCCGAGATCGCGGCGTAACGGTCTCAGTGTTTCGCGCAGATGTCGGTTCTTCGGAAGACGTCGCTCGGGTCATCACTGCGGTGCGAGCCTCAAACCGCCCGTTAAAGGGAGTTTTTCATTTAGCGATGGTGATCGACGACGCCCCTCTGGCGGCACTCAACCGGGATCGGCTGCGAAGTGTGCTGCGTCCCAAGGCCAATGGCGCGTGGTTGCTCCATCAGGCAACGCGGGATCTGAAACTCGATTGTTTCGTGATGTTCTCATCAGTATCGAGTGTGTTCGGAAACCCGGCCCAAGGGAACTATGCGGCGGCTAACGCTTTCCTTGATTCGTTGGCGCACCATCGCCGAGCGTTAGGACTCCCCGCCCTTACGATCAACTGGGGCGCGCTCGGCGGCGAAGGCTACGTCGCGCGCAACGAACGTGTCGCGGAATTTCTCGCAAAACAAGGAACCGGCGAGCTTTCGCCTCGTGAGGTGATCGAGTTGATGGAGTCATCGCTGGCCGCTAACGCTGATCAAGTGATCGCTTTCCGGGTTGATTGGTCCAAGTGGCGGCAGGCATTCCGCAGCATGCAGGAACGTCCGCTGCTGCAGCGTATTTTTGCGGGCATTGAAGGCCAGGAAACAACCGGAGCAGTCAACGATTATCGGCAACGGGTCGAATCCGCTTCGCCGGAGGAAATTGAGGGCATTGTCGGCCAAGCGGTCCGAGATGCGGTAGCCTCTGTGCTGCGGGTTAAACCGGAGAGCCTGCGCGATGATCAGCCGCTAACCGATCTTGGACTCGATTCGTTGATGGGCGTTGAGATCGAGAACACACTCGATGCATCTCTAGGCGTTGCCTTGCCGCCGGCCAGCTTGACCCGGGCTCGGACGATCGCGCAAATCGTATCTCTGATCGCGGAGTACATGGGAGCAAAACGAACTGGAGCGTCGTCCACCAAGAAAACGCCGGCTAAAGAGACACCAGAACGAACTTCGACCGAGGAGGTCGACTTAACCGCGCTGAGCGATGAAGAAATTGCCAGCTTGCTCGGTGAAGACACCTCCTCGGAGACGGAGGCCGATCCGCGCGATGCCGTACACTAGTGAAGCCTGTGATGGAGATCTCCGCAGATAAACGGGCAGCTCTGAAGGAGTGGCTGGCGAGCGGGAAAGTGGTCCTCCAGCCATTGACATTTCCTCAGCGGGAGTTGTGGGAGGCCTCGCCCGTGCCGGTCGCAGATGTGGCCAACCATATCTGCTGTCTGATTCATGTCCGAGGCGTGTTAACTGCGGAAGCCTGCGAGGCAGCAGTCCAGCGCGTAGTGGAACGACAGGACGTATTGCGGCTTTCATTTCTACCCGGCAAAGAACGGCCGGTCCAGATGATCCGGCGAACGGCAGAGGCCAACCTTCAATACCGAGCATTGCCGAACGGACTGGCCGACGAAGAGGCGGTAGAAGAAGCAGCCAGAGAGATTTTCAGTAAGCCATTTGATCTGTTACGGGGACCGCTTTACCGCGCCGAAGTGCTTCGATTGAGCTCGGATCGACACGTGATTGTCCTGGCTATTCATCACGCTATTGCCGACGGCTGGACACTCGGCGTTTTCACTGAGGATTTGTGCTCCGCCTACGTACTAGGAATTATCCGCCCGCACGACCGGCTCGCGGAATTGCCTCAGACTTATACGGCATGGGGAGCTGCTGAGCGCGATTTTTGGCAGCCCAAAGAAATCGGGCGGCGCACTCCATTTTGGAAATCTTACCTGACCGGAACGCCGCGGCTCTGGAGCTCATTTGAAGGACCGTTGACTGCCTCCGGACCCGCCGAGCGATTGGTTCTCCATTTTCCTTTGGAGGCAGCGGATGCCGCAAAAGAACTGGCGCGGAAGACTGGAGCAACGCTTTTCAGCACACTGCTGGCGGCATTCCAGATCGCTCTGTCGCAGTGGACCGGCGAGCGGGACGTGCTTGTCGGCACACCAACTGCAAATCGGACCAAACAATCGGTGCGCGAGACCATGGGATATTTTGCCGGCATTGTTCCTATCCGAGGACAAGTGGACCTGGACCGCACTTTTGAGGAAAATCTGCGAAGCGTTCATCAGAACGCGACCGAATGTTTTGCGAACGCGATGCCGTTTGCCGAGTTGGCCGGAGCACTTGGAGAAAAGCCAGCCCTAGGACACAACCCTATTTATGAAGTGCGTTTCGCATTGCAGAACCATCCTGTTCCCGATGTCGCACTTCACGGGCTATCCGCATCTCTCAGAATGCGGTCTACCGGAACAGCTAGATTTCACCTCGGCTGCGAAGTGACCGTGGTGGAAAAGGGATTGGAAGTAGTTTGGCTCTTCCGGCCAAAGTTGTTCTCTCTGGCGGAAATCCAAAACCTAGCTAACCTCTTTCAGGCCGTACTGGCCGCCGCTTGTCATTCCCCGGACAGTCGAATCAGCACGCTGGTTGGTAAACACTGATGAGCACGACAAGGTCAACCGAAGTCTTGAGCCAAGAGGAGCAACCCACATGGGTCAGCCGCGCTGCGTTCCCATTGCTAACCGCTATTTACTTTATCACCGAAGCAGCGCTGGGTTTCTCGGTATATCTAGGATGGTTTTGGGTCAGCTTACTGTTGATGCTGTTCGTGAGCCATGTGATGCACGGGATGTTAATCGCTTTTCATGAAGCCTCGCATGGCCTGCTCCGCAAGAACCGGCGTCTAAATGATATTGATGGAATTATCATCGGTGTGATGAGCTTCACCAGCTTCAACCTTTACCGGGCTGCACATCAGCTTCATCATGCGCACCTGGCCACCCAAAAGGACGAAGAATTGTGGCCTTTCGATATTCCGGGCACACCTCGATGGCTCAGAGTACTGTGCGCAGTTCTTGAGCTGACGGTCGGGATGTTTTACACACCGTTCCTTTTCATTCGCACGTTTTTCCGTAGTGGCTCACCCATCCGCAATAAAAAGCTCCGGCAGCGAATCTGGGCAGAGTTCATGCTCATTCCAGTGGTGTGGGCAGGTATTCTCGGGTTAGTAGCGGTCACAGGAACTTGGAAATACTTTATCTGGCTGTATCTAGTGCCGGCGTTTCTAGCGGCGAACATGCAAAGCTGGCGGAAATATATAGAACATGTCGGCTTAACCGGTTCGACGGTGAATGGTTCCACGCGGAGCATCATTGCCAATGGACCACTCGGGAAGTTTGTCGCCTTAAGTTTGCTACACGAACCGTTTCATGGTGTTCACCATTGGCGCTCCGGCATCCCCCACGCTGAACTGCCGCTATTTGCTTCGGAATTAGAACCGAAAAATCCGGATGAGGTTGCTCCGTTTCCAAGTTATTGGCACGCGTTCAAGCATCTCTTCCGCAATTTGGCGGATCCGCGGGTCGGTTCTCAGTGGCTCACCAGGGCCTCGTAAGGAACTTCGCGTATCCGAGGCGCTGTAACTTGTTCGCTGAATTCGCGTCTAAGGCAGAACCACTAAAACAGGAGATAATCCCTGCTAAAAGATTTCTTTTTGAGTTTGTGAGATCAATGGTATCCTGCACGCTCTTCTGAGCAGCCGTTAAGAATCAGCAGTCGGGTTTGCCGTCCAAAACGAACTGTCATCGGGAATTACGCTGTTTTCCGATGAACAAACTTAGGACAACCCCGTTTTGAAATTGAGAGCAAGAAAAAGTACAAACGATAACCGGCAAAGCGATGAGAGGGAAAACTTCACGACGGAGACATCGCTTTGGTCCGACAAATCCACGACCGTAAACACCGTGTTGGATAACCCTACTCCAAATGTATTTGAGACCGTAGGGTTAAAAAAAGATTTCGATGAAGGTGCGGTCCAAGCCCTCCGAAGTTTAGATTTGCAGATCCCGGAAGGAGAATTCATCGCCATCACAGGACCGAGCGGTTGCGGCAAGACGACTCTGTTGCAGTTATTGGGCGCGTTAGATCTGCCTACGGCCGGAAAGTTACTATTCCGGGGAGCTTCTATTCCTGACTTGCGCGATCCGTCCGCCTATCGGTCTCGAGAAATCGGTTTTGTTTTCCAGTCGTTCCATCTGCTACCGACATTTACCGCCATCGAGAACGTCCAAATCCCGATGTTGGAGGTGCGCACGTCGAGTGCGAAACGCAAGGAGCGAGCACGTGATCTTCTCAAATCGGTTGGCCTGGAACAACGGCAGAACCATTTCCCGGCGAAATTGTCCGGCGGAGAAAGGCAACGCGTAGCGATCGCCCGCAGCCTGGCTAATTCCCCTTCCGTACTCCTGGCGGACGAACCAACGGGCAACCTAGACAGTGATAACGCCGCGATGATCCTCGATCTGCTTATTCGAATACAACAGGAAAGACAAATGACTCTGGTCCTGGTGACTCACGACATGAGTATTGCTCAACGCGCATCACGGGTCATTCATATGATTGATGGACACGCGGTGTCGGATCGTCAAACGGGTAACGGAGTTCATTAATGACTTTTGCCACCGTAGTATTTCGCGGATTGACACGTCGTCGAACCAGGACCGGCCTTACCTTGTTAGGTATTTCTATCGGCATTGCCGCCGTGGTCGCGCTAGTGGGACTTTCGAGAGGGCTTAACAAAAGTTGGGCTGCCGGGATGAGAGCGCGCGGGACCGATATCGTGGTCAGTAACATGACGAGCTCGCTGGTTCCAAAACCATTTAACGCCAGCGTACGTGACCGTATCGCTCATCTTCCTCACGTTGACGCCACCTGTACGCTCATAGTTGACCTTATGAGTGTCGAAAGCGCCGAGATGATGATGGTCTCAGCGCGAGAATGGGGCGGGTTCACCTGGCAAAACCTTAAGTTAATTGCCGGCAGGATGCCGAACGACGCGCAAGAGAAAGCGGTGGTTCTAGGGAGGACCGCGGCCGACGTGCTTAAAAAGAAACTTGGCGACCCCATCCAAATCGAGACAGCGCAATTAACGGTAGTTGGAATTGTGGACGGAAGCGCTTGGGTAGAAAACGGTTCAGTCATTTTGTCTTTGCCGTTATTGCAGGAGATCACGGGCGATCAGGGAAGAATCAGCGTGATTGACGTTCGAGTCACACCGGGAACCAGCCGGGCGGACATTCAACCGCTTTGCGAACAAATTAACAAATTGATTCCCGAGGCTCGCGCCATTGTCGCTAGCGATAACCTCAACCAGAGCGAGATCTCCCGCATTGTGCAGGCCATGAGTTGGAGCACCTCGCTCCTCGCTGTGCTGGTAGGCGTACTCGGCGTGATGAATACGATGTTAATGAACGTCTTCGAGCGGACACCAGAAATCTGCGTGTTGCTGGCCCTCGGCTGGAAACGAGGCCGGATAGTTGGGTTGGTGCTTTGGGAATCGGCGATTTTGGGTCTACTGGGCGGCATCGTAGGCGTAGTGATTGGCGCCGTGGGTGTTAAGATTTTAGGAGCGACACCAGCGATTCGCGGGCTCCTGGAGCCGGACGTTGGGTGGCGATTGCTAGGTGTCTCCATCGCAATTGCTATCGTGGTCGGTGTGGTCAGCGGGCTTTACCCGGCATGGCGCAGCTCCAAGGTCACGCCAAGCCAGGCATTGCATGGGTAAGCTCTGAGAGATCAACCCAATAAGCGTATGATCTGCCGTAGTCTAGTTACTGCTGTCGGGTTGGCGTTAGTTTCGATTCTCACCGGCAAAGCGGCGGAGCTTTCAGCCAATGATTTGGCATCCGCTCTAGCCGAACGACAGGAAGGTTCCGCTTACGTGCGTCTTCGCCTCCAAGTGAAATCATCTGAAAATGCGGGACAAGAGACCCTGCAACTACAGTTCAAAGAGCGACGGACAAAGACTACAACCGATCTAGTGTACCAGGTGCTTTGGCCGCAACAGCGCAAAGGTGAATCGGCGCTTTTGCACCAGGCCGCCGGACACTCAGCCACGGGATCCGTTTTAACGTCTCCAGACAAGTTGCAAACCTTGAGTAGTTCTCAGCTAAGAGACCCATTCTTCGGAAGTGATCTGTCGTATCTGGATGTTATCGAGGACCCATTCTCGTGGCAAAACCAGAGCATCGCCGGCACTGAAGCAGTCAATGGTGTGAACTGCACCATTCTCGAGTCGAAACCAAGTAAGGGAGAGTCAGAATACGCTAAAGTTCGCTCCTGGATTGATACGAACCGTCTGGTCCCATTGCGCATCGAAAAATATGTGGGTTCAGGCGACCTCAAGCTGCGGATTGAAACCACGCGTGTGGCCAACGACGACAAAGGCCGGCCTATCCCGGCTAATCTAATGGTCCGGGATCCAAAGAAAGGTTCGGTGACCGAGCTGGATGGTTCTCGCATCAGGCATAACGTCACGTTCAGTGACGCGGAATTTACCCCGGAAGGTCTGAAGCAGATTTCGGCGCCGGCGGCTGGAGCGGAGGAGTAAACCTACGGTAGGGACGAGCTCCCGCTCGTCCGCGTTCGGACCGCGATGGGTGTGCACCACTTGCAATACCCGGGCGAGCAGGAGCTCGCCCCTACCGGAGTTGCTCGCGTAAAACTCTCGTCTAGCGTCTTGCGCTATTGATGAACAATTTGTTGCGCGGATGCGCGTTATTAATTGGCGGAGTTCAATTGACGTTTGGTCCTGTCGCGGTCGGCCTCGCTAGCGAGTCGGTTTCACAAGCAGACGAGCAGAAGACCGATCAACCAGCGGTGGCAAGTATCGCTACAATCGAGCGAGGTCTTGGCGGTCGTTTAGGAGTTGCGGTTCTGGATACCGGCGGCGGGCGCCGGCTCGAATATCACGCAGGCGACCGTTTCCCGGTGTTAAGCACTTTCAAGTTTCTAGCCGCAGCTGCGGTTCTCCAAAAGGTCGATAAAAAGGAGTTACGGCTGGACCGCAAAATCTCATATGGCCCCGCTGACTTATTAGAATGGGCGCCGATAACCAAACAGCATGTTCAGGAAGGTGGCATGACTCTGGACGCACTTTGTGCCGCCGCGATTGACTATAGCGATAACACCGCTGGCAACCTACTGCTACAAACGATCGGTGGACCGCAGGGGCTGACTGAATTTGTCCGTTCTTTAGGGGATTCCCTCACCCGGCTTGATCGCAATGAACCGACGTTGAATACCGCAATCAAGGGCGATGAGCGCGACACAACGAGTCCTGCCGCGATGTTAAATGATCTTAAGCCGTTGTTGCTGGGCGACACACTCTCTGCAGCGTCACGGCAACAATTGGAAGCGTGGCTGGTTAAGAATACGACGGGGGACAAGCGTTTACGGGCCGGGTTGCCGCCAACATGGCAAGTGGGAGATAAAACCGGTACCGGAGAGAATGGAGCGAGGGGAGACATCGCGATCGTGCGACCTCCAAATCGAGCCCCGATTCTTGTCGCTGTGTATACGGTCGAATCCGCGGCTCCGAGCGAGAAGATTAATGAGGCGTTTGCGGCGATAGGGAAAGTTGTCGGGAATCTTGTCGGACTTGTCCCGAAGGGACAACAGGACTAAGCCCGGGTTTAGTTCTAACTAACACCCCGTGTGCGGTGGGGCGAAAATCTCGGCGCGCCGCTGACGTGGTTACGCCCATTGTGCAGACGCGCCGAGATTTTCGCCCCACCGGAAGCTACGCAGGCCGGAGGAACTGCGGTGTGGTAATTCCCAAGGAAACGTAGATGCTGGTTAAACCTTCGACTCCGAAGGACGCCGGTTTAATCCACTCGACCGGGATGTAAAGCAGGGCGCCGCCCATTGGCACCGGGGCGCCTGGCACCAGGATTGCGTGATACGCCCGGCCTCCCAGCATGACCGGCTCCGACGTCGGCATTAGGGCCAGGACGGCGGTACCGCCTTCCCCGCCAAAAAAGCACCAGACCGGACTCATGGCTTTCAAGTCGGTTTCTGGCTTTCGGTCGAGCATTCCCACAAATCGATGCGCCAAATTGTAGACATTTCCGATCAACGGGATTCGTCCGAGACTCTGATCAGCGAAGGTTTGTAGCCGGTTCTTCAGACCCGCTTGGACGAAAATTCCGAGCATATAGATGGCCGTCAGAACGAACACGACGCCGATCAGGTAAGCGGCGACTTTGGTGTCAACGACCCTGAGGCCGATGGAGGTCAGCAATCTTCCGAACCCACTTTGAGGCCCGACAAATTGATCCACTACACTCCCGACCCAGACAATAACCGCCACTGTCAAAATCACTGGCAGCACGGCAACCAAGCCGGCCACAAACGTTCGAATTGGGGCGTGAAAGAATTTCTTCATGATGCGCAATCGGAGAAGTTCGGATAAGCAGAGAACCTGTACAAGCCGAAGCTATTACTCGCCTGAGGCTCGTTCGGATGACAAATGACAAAATAGCGCGGCTAAATTTGTCATCTGTCATTTGTCCGGCGGCTGCCGGATCATTCGGGCGAGCTTCAGGCGAGCCCGAGCTTGCGCCCGCGGCAGATCGGTTACATGATTGTAGCATATGGTGCCGCTAGCCCCCGCGGACATCCGCAATTTCGCAGTCGCCGGCCACGCCTCGTCCGGAAAAACGATCCTCACAGAAGCAATGCTGCTCTGTAGCGGCGCGATCGGACGAATGGGCCGGATCAGCGAAGGTTCGACCGTGTCCGATTACCACGTGAGCGAGAGACAGAGACAAATTTCCACCCAGACCTCTCTGTTACACACCAATTGGCTCGGTAAGAGATTCAATATCTTAGACAGCCCGGGCTACCCGGATTTTATGAGCGAGACGCTGGCGTCGTTGCGAGTGGCGGACTTCGCGCTCGTGGTGGTGCACGCACAGCACGGGGCCGGCGTAGGGACAGAACGGGTCTGGAATTGCGCAACCGAGTGCAGCATTCCCAAGGTCCTCGTAGTGAACGCCATTGACAAGGAACATGCCAATTTTGAAAACGTGCTCGCGGACCTTCGCGCTCAGTACGGACGAATCTTCCCTATGAATATCCCGGTTAATCCCGGGCCAGGCTTCAACCAGATCCTAGATGTTCTACGCAGCGATATCGTCAATTACGAAACCACGGGTCGCAGCCGCTTCAGCGAAGAGCCGGCCAGTGGCCCGTGGAAAAAACGAGTGAACCAGCTGCATCAGGAATTGATTGAGCTCATTGCCGAGTCCGACGACACGCTGTTGAACAAGTTTTTTGATCAGGGCTCGCTCTCGGAAGAGGAGTTTCGCACCGGGATCCATTCAGCCATTCAATCGCAGATTTTCACGCCGGTGTTTTGCGTTTCTGCAGAGACCGGGGTGGGTGTGGCCCGATTGATGGATTTCGTCGCTAAATATGGGCCTTCGCCGGTAGATCGGCAGAAAGTGGCTGCGGTGGACGGTAACGGGCGAGACACAGAAGTCAGCCTCACCGATCCAGAACCGGTGGCCCAGATTTTTAAGACCATGAACGAAGAGCAATTCGGGGAGCTCTGGTTTTTTCGGGTCTATTCTGGAGGAGTTAAGACCGGGAGCGACTTATTCAACAGCTCGCGGGGCGCTTTCGAGCGAATCGGACAAATTTACCATCTGAACGGACGCAACCGCGTCCCGATTAACGAGCTTGGCCCCGGCGAAGTCGGAGCCACGGTAAAGCTCAAGAACAGTTACACGGGTAATACGCTTTGTTCCGGGAACCGGCCGGTAAAATTGCACGAACCGGTCTATCCCAAGCCCATGGTTCACGCCGCCCTTCTGCCGCAAGCCAAGGGAGAAGAGGACAAGATAGCGGCCGGACTGGCGATACTGCATGAAGAAGACCCGACCTTCGTAGTGTCGACCGACCCCGAACTGCATCAGACAATTCTAGCGGCGCAAGGGGAACTGCATCTCGATGTATTAGCTGAACGGTTACGCCGAAGGTTCAAAGTCCATTTCGACCTGATTGAACCGCGAGTGCGCTACCGGGAAACCATTAAGTTGCCGGCGGACGCAACCTATCGGCACAAGAAACAAAGCGGCGGCGCCGGTCAATTCGCTGAGGTGGCGCTCCGCGTCGCTCCGCGGCAGCGTAACTCCGGCATTGAGTTCAAAGAATCCCTCTCCGGCCAATGCGTAGATCGGGTTTTCGTTCCATCCGTGGAACGCGGCATGCATCATGCCTGCGCTGAGGGCATTCTTGCCGGTTACCGCGTGGTGGACGTCGGAGTCAATTTTTACGACGGCAAAATGCACCCGGTCGATTCCAACGATATTTCGTTCCAGATCGCCGGTTATTGGGCATTTAAGGAAGCTTTTCTTAAAGCTAAACCCTGCTTGTTAGAGCCCATACAGTTGCTCGAAATCAGGATCCCAAACGATTGTATGGGCAAGGTGATTGGGGATTTGTCGAGTCGCGGGGGAAAAATTCTGGGTATGGATACTGACGGTAATTTCCAGGTTGTCCGAGCGCACGTTCCGGCGCGCGAACTTTACCGTTATTCAACCCAGCTCCGATCTCTCACCGGCGGACGTGGATTACACGCCGAGGAATTTAGTCATTATCAAGAGCTGCCGGCAGAGCTGGAGCAAAAGGTGATCGAGGCAGCGAAGAAGGCGCGGAAGTAAGGGGTCAACGACCGGAACGAGCGGCTCCCCTCCCCGACGCGTCCCCTCCGCAATCTTCTTTCTGTCCCGAATGCCCTTTTCGTGCGAGGGTTGCATTTAACATTTCACCCCCCCGCCGTCTGCTCGTCCAGCTGTATCCAGGTCTGGTCGTCATCGGTTGTATGAGATCTACTTGGACGGAGGAGCCGACGTTTTGCTTTTGAAAATGATCCCGCAAGCATTCGACTACTGCCGGCCAAAGACCCTTCCTGAAGCCATCTCTTTACTGCAGCAACATGGTGACGCTGCGAAAATATTAAGTGGCGGACAGAGCTTGATCCCCATGATGAAGATGCGACTGGCTCAACCAGACTATCTTATCGACATCAACCAAATTGCTGGTCTTGAGTATATCAAGGAGGATGCTGGTTATTTGAAGATTGGCGGATTGACCAGGGAAGCCGACCTCGAAGCTTCTACCCTGATCCGCTCCAAATACTCCCTGATCTTAGATACGGCCTTCTCCATTGCCGATCCGCAGGTGCGTAACCTCGCTACGGTCGGCGGCAATTTAGCCCACGGAGACCCTGCCAATGATCACCCGGCAACCATGCTCGCGCTCAACGCAGAGGTCATCGCGACCGGGCCAAATGGGCAGAGAAGTATTCCGATAAAGGAGTTCTTTGTATCTCTTTTCACTACCGCACTGGAAAGTAACGAAATTCTCACCGAGATCCGAATTCCGATCCCACCGGCAAAGAGCGGCGGAGCTTATTTCAAGCTAGAACGGAAGGTCGGTGATTTTGCTACGGTAGGAGTAGCGGCTCAGGTAACGCTGGATGGAAAAGGCCGTTGCGTGCAGGCCGGGATCGGTCTCACGAATGTCGGGGGAACCCCGGTAAAAGCAGTGGAAGCAGAAGATTTTCTACGCGGCAAGCCACTTGACGAAGCTAATATCAAACAGGCAGCGTCGCTTGCCGCCCAGGACGCTCATCCGAGTTCGGACCTACGCGGTCCGGCTGAATATAAGGTCTCGATGGCGAGAGAATTATGTAAGCGAGCGCTTACTAAGGCCCTTGAACGGGCCAACCAGTAGTGTTGCCAGAACAATTACCTAGCCTCCTATGACCACCAAAAACGTGATCAATATTACAGTTAAAGTAAACGGCAAGGATCACACCGCCGCCGTCGAACCAAGATTGCTGTTGGTCCATTTCATCCGAGAAGTTCTGGCGCTAACGGGTACGCACATCGGCTGCGACACCACCAGCTGCGGCGCGTGTACGATTCTCCTCGATGGCAGACCGGTGAAATCCTGCACCGTGTTTGCAGTCCAGGTCGACGGGCGAGAGGTGAGCACCATCGAGGGAGTAGCCCAAAACGGGGCACTACATCCGTTACAAGAAGGCTTCAAAGAAAAGCACGGATTGCAATGCGGCTTCTGCACGCCCGGAATGATCATGTCCACCTACGCCTTACTCCAAAAAAATCCGCAGCCGACCGAACAAGACATACGGTGGGGAATTTCTGGCAATCTTTGTCGTTGTACGGGTTACCAGAACATCGTGAAGGCGGTGCAATATGCTGCGGAGAAACTGAGCGCAAAAAAGGAAACCGGAGAATAAGAGCATGATCCAAAAAACATCTCCAGAGATCGGCGGGTTTGGTCACTCGGTGAAACGAAAAGAGGATCTGCGCTTCATTCAAGGCAAAGGCAACTATCTCGACGACGTGCGCCTTCCCGGGATGGTGTACGGGCACATGGTGCGGAGCCCTTACGCTCACGCCCGAGTCATCGCGATTCGAACCGAGGAGGCCAAAAAATTGCCAGGCGTGCTCGCCGTCATTACGGGCGAAGACTTAGCTAAGGCCGGACTCGCCTGGATGCCGACCTTGTTTCACGACAAGCAGATGGTTCTAGCAACTGGGAAAGTGCTTTTCCAATCTCAGGAGGTTGCTTTTGTCGTAGCGGAAGATCAATACACGGCCGCAGACGCAGCCGAATTGGTTGAGGTTGACTACGAAGAGTTGCCGGTTCTTGTAGACCCCCACAAGTCGACCGATGCCGACGCGCCGATCTTGAGAGAAGACCGCGAAGAAAAGTCTAACCATATTTTTCATTGGGAGGTTGGCGACCGCGACGCCACCGAACAAAAAATGAAAAGCGCCCCGGTTACGGCCAAGCTGAAGGCGTTTTTCCCGCGATGTCATCCTGCACCTTTAGAAACATGCGGTTGCGTAATGGATTTCAATTCGTCCACCGGAAAGCTGACCGCGTGGATGACATCCCAGGCGCCTCATGCCCATCGTACCGTTTTTGCTTTGGTTGCCGGGATCCCGGAACAGAATATTCGAGTCATTGCTCCCGATATCGGAGGCGGATTCGGGAACAAGGTGCCGGTTTATCCCGGTTATGTGTGCGCTGCAGTCGCTGCGCTGACCATCGGACGACCGGTGAAGTGGGTTGAAACTCGCTCTGAGAACCTCCAATCCACCGGTTTTGCCCGCGATTACCACATGGAGGCCGAACTGGCCTCCGACAAGGAAGGCCACATGTCGGCTTTACGGGTCAAGGTGCTGGCTGACCATGGGGCCTTCAATGCGACCGCTCAGCCGACAAAGTTTCCGGCTGGCTTGTTTAGTATCTGCACGGGTTCATACGACTTTTCGTCGGCTTTTTGCGAAGTCGATGGCGTTTACACGAACAAAGCGCCTGGCGGTGTCGCCTACCGGTGCTCGTTCCGGGTGACGGAAGCCGCCTACCTTATCGAGCGAGCGATGGATGTTCTCGCCCAGGAATTGAAGATGGATCCTGCTGAATTACGCCGGAGAAACTTCATTCCTCCGGACAAATTCCCGTACCTTTGTCCGCTCGGATGGAACTATGACAGTGGCAATTACGAGGGTGCGCTGAACTTAGCGTTGGAAAAGATCGGCTACACCGAACTGCGCCAGGAGCAGGCCGAAAAACGGAAGAAGGGTGAGCTCATGGGAATCGGCATCTCCAGCTTTACCGAAATTGTCGGAGCCGGACCGTCGCACACTTTCGATATTCTTGGGATCAAGATGTTCGATAGCGCTGAGCTTCGCGTACACCCAACCGGTAAAGCGATCATGCGAATGGGAACAAAATCCCAAGGGCAAGGGCACGAAACGACCTATGCGCAGATCGTAGCGCAAGAGCTAGGAATTCCAGCCTCAGACGTAGTGATCGAAGAAGGAGACACTGATACTGCTCCTTACGGTCTGGGAACTTATGCTAGCCGCAGTACGCCTACCTCCGGTGCGGCCGCGGCGCTGGCTTCTCGTAAAGTTCGCGACAAAGCGCGCAAAATCGCCGCGCACCTGCTTGAGGTCAGCGAGGAGGACTTGGAGTGGGAGCCGGGCAAGTTCTCGGTAAAAGGAGCGCCCGGTAAATCCAAGACGATTCAAGAGATCGCCTTTGCAGCCTACACCAATTTCCCGGAAGGGATGGAGCCTGGGTTGGAAGCGGTTAACTATTATGATCCTCCAAATCTGACGTTCCCTTTCGGCACCTACGTCGCGGTAGTCGATATCGATAAGGGTACCGGCGAAGTTAAAGTCCGGAAGTTTGTAGCCATTGATGACTGCGGGAACATCATCAACCCGATGATCGTTGAAGGGCAAGTTCACGGCGGACTGACGGAGGGTTTAGCCATCGCGTTCATGCAGGAGATCAGCTACGACGAAAGCGGCAATATCCAGGGAGGGACCTTCATGGATTATCTGGTCCCCACTGCCATCGAAACGCCCCACTGGGAGACAGGACACACGTGCACGCCTTCACCCCATCATCCGTTTGGAGCAAAGGGAGTGGGAGAATCCCCAAACGTGGGTTCGCCGGCCGCGTTTGTGAACGCGGTGGTCGACGCGCTTTCTCATCTCGGGGTCAAGCACATTGATATGCCACTGTCGCCGTGGAAAATCTGGCAGATCCTCAAAGAGAAAGGAGTAGCGGAATAGGCTTTTATGGCGATCAAAATCGAGAAGAGCTTTCAGGTGCCTGAACCGGCGGATCAGGTCTGGAAGGTGATCAGCGATCCCAGGAGCGTGGGGAGTTGCGTACCCGGGGCCCGGATTACCGAAGCGGTGGATGAGAAGACTTATAAAGGCGTAATCAAGATCAAGCTCGGCGCCAGCGTGACCGACTATAAGGGCGAGGCGCACATTGAGCGCCTCGACGATCAGGCTCAGGAGATCGTGATGATCGGCAAAGGCCAGGATGTACGGGGTAAGGGCGGCGCCACCATGAAATTGACGGCCAAGGTTCGGGCGCTGCCTGAGGGCGGTACCGAGGTCGCGACAATATCCGAGCTGAACGTTATCGGCATCCTGGCGCAAATGGGCAGTCGTATGATTCAAGAGGTAGCAAATCAGATCTTCGAGGAGTTTACGAAAAACCTTCGACGGCAGCTTGCACCAAAGGTTTCTGAGAATGCGGCAGATCAACCGCCTGAGGAAACGAAACCGATCGATGCTGGCTCGCTGGCTGTCTCAGCCTCGATTCGAGCGATTGGTCGCATTTTCAAAGGGGACTCCAAAGAATAGTCAATTTAGGGCCAGGTCCGGCGCCGCACCCGGCGAGTCGATAACGCCAACGATGGCTTTGCCAAATTCAAATTCTGGAGCCGGACATATTCCGAGCATCGACGCTCTGATCGACCGCTCCCGCGCTCTTGGGTACGTCATGGATCGATCCCTGGGGACCGCGATCTATTTGCTAGTTCGGCTCGGCAAACCCTTACTGATCGAGGGGCACGCGGGGGTAGGAAAGACCGAGGCAGCTAAGGTGCTTGCTTCCATCCTGGGAACAGAGCTGATCCGGCTCCAGTGTTATGAGGGGCTAGATGTTAATTCGGCGGTATATGAATGGAACTATCAGAAACAGCTGCTCGCGATCAAAATTCAGGAAGGGAGCGACCGAAAGATCCAAGATCTCGAGGCCCATATCTTTGGTCCCGACTTCTTACTAAGGCGGCCGCTCCTGAAATCGATCTCCTGCGAAGAAACGTCCCCGGTACTCCTAGTGGACGAGATTGATCGAGCAGATGAAGCATTCGAAGCCTTCCTACTGGAGGTACTAGGTGAATTCCAGATCAGTATCCCGGAGCTAGGAACGATCAAGGCAAAGAAAGCGCCCTATGTTGTTCTGACTTCAAACGGGGCCCGAGATCTGAGTGACGCGCTAAAAAGAAGATGCCTCTACCATTGGATTGATTATCCCAGCTTCGAAAAGGAGATGGACATCGTTCAAGCGAGGCTACCGGGGATCGGGACGGAACTCGGTACGCAAGTGGTTAGGTTCTTGCACTCGCTCAGAAAGATGAGCCTTTCAAAGATTCCGGGCGTGGCCGAAACCTTGGATCTATCGACCGCGCTTGCGCTTCTGGAGAAGACGGATCTGGACCAAGAAACCGCCAACCAAATGATCGGTTGTGTCATCAAATCTGCCGATGATCTCGTCAAAGTCCGGGAAGAGGGGTTTGATAAGCTGCTAGCGTCCCGATGAAGAGTTACTCAAACGCCGGGACCGTTTCGACGGACGCTGAGCTGAACCGTCTTGAGGAAACGGTGGTACGATTCTGCCGTTGCGTTCGCGCAAACGGACTGGGCTCCGGTAGGACGACTATCGATTGCTTGCAAGCGATAAGGATCGTGCAAGATGCTGGCGTAGCGGCAATCGAGGACGCACTCAGATCCGTGCTCTGTTCTTCAAAAGACGAATGGGACCTGTTCGCTAAACTGTTTGCCTTAATCTGGGAGGGTCCAGCACCTACAGGACCGTCTCCCAAAAAGTCAGGCAAGAACCGGTTTTCCACTCACGGATTAGGCCCGGAAAAAAACGCGCTGAAGCTATTCAGCGACACGGAACGTTTGCACTCGGACTCTGATTCCGGAAAGGCAATCTCCGGCGCCAGCGTGATCGAACGATTAACGAAAACCGATCTTGCGATGATCTCACATGGCGATTTAGCCGAGCTTGAACGGTTGTCGCAACGCCTGCTTCGGCGCATGTCGTATCGGCTGTGGAGGCGGCGCCGTCTCAGCGACCGCGTCGGCATCGTCGACTTTCGCAGAACGATACGCCGGAATCTGGTACACGGCGGTGAGTTGATTGAGCTGCGCTACAAGAAACAGCGACGGCAAAGGGCGAAGCTGGTGCTTCTTCTGGATGTCAGCGATTCAATGAATCCTTACAGCCTGTTTCTGCTGAGGTTCGCTTACGCGCTGAAGCGATGCGCGCGAGAAGTGTCCGCCTTCGTTTTTAGCACCACGCTCCTTGATATTAGCGCCGTGCTGAACGCCAAGTCCTGGCCCAACGTACTGGAACTGCTTTCCGAAATGACAACGGGATGGCGCGGCGGAACCAGGATCGGAGGTTCTTTGCGATCGTTCAACGAACAGTCCGGTGCGAGATTACTGTCCCGGAATACGGCGGTCATCATCCTGAGCGACGGGTGGGATACAGACGCACCGGGCGCGTTGGCGGGTGAGCTTATGAAAATTAAGAGCAAGAGCAGGCAGCTTATCTGGCTCAATCCACTCCTCGGGGTCCCAGGATACGAACCGGTGACGCGAGGGATGAGCGCGGCGTTACCATATATTGACGTTTTTGCTCCCGCTCATAATTTAGAAAGCCTTCTGCAGTTAGAGAGGCACCTCAAGGTGGCTTAGATGAACATGTTCGACGAATTCCTAAGTCGAGCCGCCGCGTTGCGTTCGGAAGAACACCCGTTTGCGACTGCGGTTGTAGTGAGGTGCCAAGCCCCGGTTTCGGGTAAACCGGGTGATAAAGCAATCATCGAAGCGGACGGCAGTGTTTGGGGATGGATAGGCGGCGGATGCGTACAGCCGTTGGTGGTTCGAGAAGCCCTGAAAGCAATCGGCGACGGAAAGCCGCGGCTGGTCCGAGTGGCGCCATCCCAGACCACTGAACCAGAGGAGGGCACTGTGAGTTATACTATGACGTGTCATAGCGGGGGCGCTCTAGATATTTACATCGAGCCGGTGTTAGCTAAACCACAGATTTTGATCCTGGGCCGATCTGCGGTCGCCAAAGCGTTGGCTGGTCTCGGTAAAGCGATTGGCTACCGTATCACGGTCATGGCCGCAGGAGCCGGACCTGAGATTTTTCCGGAAGCCGACACCACCAAGCAAGCGCTAGATCTGTCGGAGGTTGAGCTAGGCCGCGAGACATTCATCGTGGTATCAACTCAAGGAGAGCAGGACGAGGAAGCGCTCGAGCTAGCTTGCCGGACGGATGCGTCCTACATTTCTTTTGTTGCCAGCGATGTTAAGTCTCACAAAGTGTTTGAATCGCTGGCCGCGAAAGGCATTCCCCAGGAACATATCAGTCGCATCCGAGCGCCGGCAGGGCTTCGACTCGGCGGGCTGTCACCACAAGAAATCGCGTTGAGCATCCTCGCTGAAATCGTCCAGGTAAGGAAGACGGAGCCGGCTCGTATCGAGCGAAACAAGCCCGCGGACAGCAAACAGAACCAGCCGGAAGCGATCGATCCCGTATGCGGAATGTCGGTGGAACCAAGCCAAGCTAAGTACGCTTCCGAATATCGAGGCGAGACGTATTACTTTTGTTGTGCGGGCTGCAAGCAAGAGTTTGATGTTCACCCAGAGAACTACTTAGCCGCCAGTCTGCCCAGTCCGTGACTACTCGCACTAAAACTTGTGACCTGGTTGGACCAGTGCATCCTTAATATTGAACATGGTTGACGATCTTTTCGGGACGGCCCACGAGCTGAAACTGCGCGGTGAGCCGTTTGCAATTGCCACCGTCATTGGCGTCCAAGGTTCAGGGTCGGCCAAACCTGGATCCAAAGTAATCATCGACACCGACGGCAGAGTGGTGCTTGGATGGGTCGGCGGTGGGTGCGCAGAGAGCACGGTGTGCCATGAAGCTTTGGAAAGTATGACCGACGGTAAAGTCAGGGTGATCAATGTCGATCTAACCGATGAGGTCTTCGGAATGCCTTGCGGCGGAATGATGCAGGTGGCTATAGAACCGGTCTTGCCGAAACCGGATCTCGTTATCGCTGGTCACGGCCGGATTGCTGAGACCCTGGCGCAGCTCGGCCATTTGTTAGGGTTTTCTGTGACGGTAGCCGACCCAGGCGCTACTCCGGAAGCTTTTCCCATGGCCGATCATGTGTTCGCTTCCGGGCTCATTGCTTCTGAAGTTGAAATTAAACCGACGTCTTACGTGGTGGTGGCGACTCATCACAAAGGCGATCATCTTTCGCTTAAAAAAGCAATCGAGAGTCAAGCGGCTTATGTCGCTTTGGTTGCCAGCCGCACTCGATCCCAATTGATATTTGAATATCTTGAGGCTGCAGGCCTGCCCCGCGAACAAGGAGCTAAGGTACATGCCCCGGCCGGTCTGAGCATCGGCGCGCAAACCCCAGAAGAGATTGCCTTGAGCATCATGAGCGAAATCGTGGCTGTGCGCCGCGGCGGTTCGGGTCGTCCCATGGCGGAATTGGCGGCCCACCAGCTGGAGAGCAATCTCGATCAACCGGATCACGAGCTACACGCGGCCACTCTCCCCGCGCTTAAAGCGAAATCTGCGTAATCTGTGCAATCTGCGGATATTTCTCCTCCTCTAAGATTTAGTTCGCCAATCCACATCTTTTAACCCCTTTCATCCTCTTCGTTATGGTATCTGCGGTTGTTCTTGCCGCCGGGATGTCAACCCGGATGGGGCAAAATAAGTTGCTCCTGAATTTTAGAGAAAAGCCGCTCATCGTCCACGCAGTCGACACCCTGTTAGCCTCGGATATCGATGAGGTTATTGTGGTCCTAGGACATGAAATCGAGAAGGTGCGGGATCAACTTGAACGTAGCATCGACCTTGCGAATAAAGCCGTTCCAGGAAAACCAGTGCAACTCGTTCAGAATCCAGACTATCAGAATGGTCTGAGTACCTCGGTTCGGACTGGGGTTAAAGCAGTTTCTCGGCAGGCAAACGGCATCATGATCTATTTGGCCGACCAGCCTCTGCTTGAACCGGAGGACGTGAACCGGATCGTTGCGGGATTCGCCGCAGCCAAAGAAGTCAATAAGAGCATTGTGGTTCCGTTCTTTAGAGGAGAACGAGGTAATCCCGTGATCCTAGATGCATCGCTTCGGGATTCGATCCTAGGGATTGTCGGAGATGTGGGCTGCAAAGGGGTGATCAAGCGTTATCCCGAGAAAGTTTACGCGATCGAGATGGAGAACGATCACGTTGTCCGTGACATGGATGATGTTCAGGCATACCAGCGGTTGGCGGGGTAGGTCGCGCTCTATCGCAATCGTTCTCGTCCTCGTCCTCGTCGTCGTCCTCGAACATTTGGTTCTGCAGCAATCCCAGCGCCGCAGGTCCACGACGTCAGGACTTCAATGTGTAAAACCGTGGCAACATCATGAGATTCTCGAGGACGAGGACGACGACGAGAACGATGGGGGCGTCGCCGCCCCTAAACCGCCCCACATTCTAACCCGAAATATTTCTTCGCGTTCTCGAAGCAAATCCCCCGGACCAGATTACTCAACAGACCCTCATCATTCGGGATCTCACCACGCTCAACTTCCCGGCCGAGCACATCGCAAAGCACTCGGCGAAAATATTCGTGGCGCGGATATGACATGAAGCTGCGGGAGTCAGTCAACATCCCGACAAAATGGCTAAGCAGGCCGCAATTCGATAGGGCATTTAATTGCCATTCAATTGCTTCCTTCTGATCCAGAAACCACCAGCCGGTGCCGAATTGTAATTTTCCCGGAGTCGAGCCCCGCTGGAAGTTCCCAACCATCGTTGCCAGCAGATAATTATCGTTGGGATTAAGGTTGTAGAGGATCATCCTGGGCAATTTCTCCACCGATTCTAGTTGGTCGAGGTATCTGGCTAAGGGCTCTGCTTGGGGCCAATCACCGATTGAGTCAAAACCCGTATCAGGTCCGAGTTGTTTCAATGCGCGGCTATTCGTATTACGGAGAGCGCCCAGATGCAGCTGCTTGGTCCAGTCCGCTTCCGCATCGAGTTCACCAAAGAATCGTAGGAGAAAACTTCGGAACTTTAGTGTGTCGTTCTCATCCGGCGTGATCCCCGATCGGGCTCGCGCATAGATCGAGCTAGCCTCGGATTCGTCACATGCTGCGGAATAACAATATGGGATTCCGTGATCAGACAACCTAGAACCATTGTCGCCAAAGAAGCGGTGTCGGTTCCGTAGAGCATCCATGAATTCGGTTAGATCTGTACAAGCGCAACCGCTGATCTTCGCCAGTCGGTCAGTCCACTGATTGAAAGGTTCTACCTGATCGATGGTAAACGCTTTGTCAGGCCGAAAAGCGGGGTAAACCCGAGCCGATAAATTGCCGGCTCGAACGGTTTGATGATAGTCCAGATCGTCAATCGGATCATCGGTGGTACAGATTACGGAGACCTTGAATTTCTGGATGATCCGCTGTGCCGTAAGATCTTGAAGATGTTCGTTTGCTTGTTCCCAGATTCGCGGGGCGGTCGTCTCGTCGAGAAGCTCGGTAATATCAAAATAACGTTGCAACTCGAGGTGCGTCCAATGATAGAGCGGGTTGCGGATAGTGGCCGGAACGGTCTTGGCGTAAGCTAGAAACTTGTCGTAATCGCTAGCGTCGCCGGTGATAAAACGCTCGGGCACTCCATGAGCCCGCATCGCTCTCCATTTGTAATGATCCCCATATCTGCCGTCGTTTAACCAGATCCGGGTAAGATTCTCGAAACGCCGGTTCTGGGCGATTTCCGCCGGCGGAATGTGACAATGGTAGTCAAAGATTGGGAGGTCTTGGGCGAATTCGAAGTAAAGTTTTTCGCTCGTGGGGGTGGTTAAGAGGAAGTTCCTGGAGAGAAAATGGTCCTTCATGGGTGAAGGGAATATCAGACCGCCATTGGAACGCCGTCAACGCTGGTTATCCGTGTGCCAACCGGGATTTTGCCACTTTCCGTTTCGGAAGACGAAGATCTCAGTGGCCCGCCCAAAGCTCACCGATCGCTTACTCTTGACCTGGATCTCATACAAATAGCGGGAGTATAACATCGCGACGTCACCAAATTTTTGAATCTTAGTATCTTTGAATTCGAGACGTAGCAGTTTTCCACCTCCAGTTCGAAACTCGGCTGCGGACTTGATGATCTCCGGTTGCGTATCCCAATGTTGGCTTCCCGTACTGATTGCGATGGTGTCGGGCGGAAGCAGTTCGGCGAGGGTTTTAGTGTCACCGGCAAATCAAGCGCGCCAGACAAGTTCGCGCGCCCTTAGAAGATCGCCTTCATCGGCAGAAGTGGCGGCCACGCTAAACCCGGTCAGGTTCGTACATAAGACAAGGGCGGCAATAGTAGTCTTAAATCCTTTCACAGATTACCTCCCGCGTTTCGGGTCTGGCAGATGGATAGCAGCAATGCTCCCGCGGATGCGGAAAATACCGAGTAATCCAACGGCGATTTGACGCCGAACGAAATCGCCATGGCTGTGCCAAACAAAGCCAGCAACAACGCCGCAGCAAGTGCCACGAAACGCGCCCAGATTCCCAGAACTAAGGCAACTCCCAGGAAGGTCTCCGCCACCGTGGCGGCCCAGGCCAGAAACGGAATCGTGAACGCTGGCATGAAAGAATTAACTTCCGCCGCGTACTCCAGGAAATGCTTGAAGCTATCCGGACCCGCATTCTCTCCCCAGATGCCAAAACGAGCGGCAACCGCCGATAAAAACGCGGCGGCGAGAGCGAACCGCGCATATAGCATGGCGATTGGCTCCCACTTAAGCCGCCGCTTCCCCAGGATCGGCTTGGCGGCGCCGGCGTGAGTTAACGGTCGATCGTTCATCATTTGCCTCCTTTGGCTTGAGCCTGGGTTAATGGAACAGAAAGCGGTTGGTCGGTATCGCAAACAAAGCAGGCGATGAATTTTGCCGGCTCTTGTTCACTCGCATTCGCTGATACCAAATGCGCGCCGTTGGGTGCCTCGTAAAAGCTCTCCCCGGCTTTGTAGATCGCTTCCGGTTCACCTTTTACCTGAATCCGGACCGCGCCAGCAATGACGTAGACGATGACAGGAAATGGATGTGTGTGGGGGGTAGAGAATCCACCTGGTGGATAAGTAACTTCGACCAGCTTCACTTGAAGATGATCCGCGTTCAAATGGGGCAATACGTGAGCGATGGCGACCCGGGAGGGCGTGGTTTGCTCACGCTTGGTATCAGAAGCGGTTTGGGCGGAGACAGCTTGGGCGCCCAGCAGGGCAGCACCGGTTAGAAGCAAAAGCCGCCCTTGGTTCAATAGTGTGGTGATTAGCTCGTGCATACGAGCAGATCTAATTTAATATGGACCACCAACTAGATCCATTTTTGTTAAATTATATGAACCACTTATATGCCTAAGCGAGTGACGGCTTTCGAGCTGATGTTACCGGCACGGGCGGCGGAGACGCCCGCCTATCGCTGGGTCTATGCTGCGTTGCGGGCCGAAATTCTGGAAGGCCGTTTGCGACCGGGCGCTCGCCTACCCAGCACGCGAGACCTCGCCTCTCAATACAAGCTCTCGCGCGGCACGATTGTAACCGGCTTTGAACAGCTGAAGGCCGAAGGCTACATCGAAGGGAACATTGGTTCGGGAAGCTATGTCAGTAAAATCCTACCGGAGCAATTACTGCAGGTCACTGGACCAAATAGAGCGGAGCTACGGGTCGGCAGAAAGGCGCCAGCATTTGGCGACGGACCGCGACGCGCACCGAGGCATCTTTCGGAGTACGGCCAGCGTTTAGATATTTTTCCGCCGTTGGAACTTCGCCCTAGTCGAGCGTTCCGCGCTTATGTTCCAGCGCTAGACCTCTTCCCCGCGACCCTTTGGGCCCGAATCGCAGCCCGCCGGCTGAGAACGGTCACGGCAAATCTGTTGCTGGGCTGCGATCCTTTAGGGTATCAACCTTTACGAGAGGCCATCGCCGACTATCTCAGTACCTCACGCGGGGTAAGATGTCGCTTCGAACAGGTCGCCATCGTTTCCGGTGTTCAGGAAGCGCTCGATTTGACGGTCCGACTATTCCTCAATCCAGGCGGTCGGGTGTGCATGGAGAATCCCGGTTATATTGGAGCATCCCGCATTTTTGAAGCCGGCGGAGCGCAGGTGATTCCAGCGCCCGTCGATGACCAGGGCATCGTGTTGAATAAACAGAGCGGGCCTGGAGTTCGTCTCGTCTACGTAACCCCGGGACATCAATTCCCGCTTGGGATTACTATGAGTTTGCCGCGACGGCTACAATTATTGAAGTGGGCGGAACAATCAGATGCGCTGATTTTCGAAGATGATTACGATAGCGAATATCGCTATACGGGGCGTCCCATGCCGGCGTTGCAAGGACTCGACCGCGCCGGGCGCGTGCTCTATGCCGGGACCTTTAGCAAGACACTGTTTCCGTCGCTGCGCTTAGGATATCTAGTGGTACCAATGGATCTAATATCCGTTTTCCGGACCGCCAAAGCCGTTACCAATCGGCATGCCCAGTTACTTGATCAAGCCGTGCTCTGTGACTTTATCAGCGAGGGACACTTTGGCCGGCATCTCCGGCGCATGCGCGAAGTCTACTCCGAACGTTTGTCGGTTCTTTTGGAAAGCGCTCGGCAAAGACTCGCCGGGTTACTCGAAGTTTCCAATATTGAGGCAGGTTTGCAGACCGTGGGCTGGTTACGCTCAGGTATTGATGACGAAAAGGCTGCGCAGGCCGCCGCTGCCCGGCAAGTGGAGGTGATTCCGCTGAGTTGGTATGAGCGCGGCCGGCCGAAATTAAAAGGATTACAGTTGGGTTTTGCCGCCACCAACCCAGGCGAGATCCGGCGCGGTGTCCGCGAACTTGCTATTGCGCTGGAGGCAGCGATGAAGAAGGAGCCAGGAGGTGCTGGGCTACCGAGCAGGCGGCGCCATCAGGAGCACAACTGAACGTCAGGGAGAATGGCATATCAGGATCCGTTCCCGGGAGCCGCTTGCCTGCCCCGAAAGCTTTCGGTGGCTAGATAGTCGCAGATCTGCAACCCTATGAAGCGGCCCCCCCCGGGCTCCTGGATTCTGGCTCCTGGCTCCTTCTGAGGATGAGCGGGAGCTCATCCCTACCGGGAATAACCGAGGCGCGTAAGGCCTCAATTAAATACGGTTCACATGCATATCATTAGAAGACATTCCTGGCAGCTGCCGGACTCCGCGGTTACGCCCAAGTCCCAATATCTGGGCCGGCGCCAATTCCTGAAGACGTTCGGACTGGGATTTGCCGCCAGTGCTGTACTTCCAACTCTGGCTCGCAGCGCTAGTTTTGGGTTTCCCGATTCATTGGATAAAACCTATGCCCTGGACGGAGCGAAGTTAACCTCCTATGACGACATTACCGGTTACAACAATTTCTACGAATGGGGCCTGGATAAAGGTGATCCCAAAGTAAACGCTAATCGCGGTTGGAAGACCGAGCCCTGGACCATCCAGATTGGCGGCCTGTGCGGAAAACCGGGCACGTACGAGGTTAACGAGCTGGTTAAAACCATCGGCGGCATCGAGCAAAGAAATTATCGGCACCGATGCGTTGAGGCGTGGTCTATGGTAATCCCGTGGGATGGCTTTCCCTTGGCCAAGCTGGTAGCGTTGGCCGAACCGAAAGCGGAAGCGAAATTTCTTAAGTTCACCTCTTTTCTAGACCCGAAAAATTGCCCGGGCCAGCAGTCAGAAGATTTTACCTGGCCATATACAGAAGGCCTAACTCTGCCTGAAGCGATCAATGAGCTGGCTTTCTTAGCGACCGGAATCTATGGGAAACCGTTACAGAACCAGAACGGGGCACCGATTCGCCTGGTGGCGCCTTGGAAATACGGCTTCAAAGGCGCAAAGTCGCTGGCGCGAATCGACTTCGTAGCAGATCAGCCCAAAACGCTGTGGAACGAGATGGCGCCCTTTGAATACGGCTTCTATGCCAATGTGAATCCAGAAGTTGATCATCCTCGTTGGAGCCAAAAAACGGAACGAGTCATTGGCGCCGGCTTTTTCGGGGGGAGACAACCAACCCTGAAATTCAACGGCTACGAAAAGGAAGTCGCCGGCCTCTACTCAGGGCTAGACCTACGAAAAAACTTCTGAAAAAAGGAGTACAAGGAGTACAAGGAGTTCGAGGAGCGGAAAAAAACAAAAATCGAGTCCGCCTATCTTGTTTACGAATCACTGGTCGCTATTAGCCTCTCCTTGTACTCCTTGAACTCCTTGCACTCCTCCAGTTTCGCCCGGGTCCTGGCCAACAAACTTGTCGCGCTAGCGCTCCTGATTGGGGTCGGCGTCTGGTTCTTGGTGATTCCGGCGATTACCAATCAGCTGGGGGCAAATCCGGTTGAGCGGCTGTTGCATGTTTCGGGAGAAATCGCGATTTGGCTGCTAGGGGCTGTTTTAAGTTTGAGCCCGTTACGAGTGTTGTTTCCCAGATCATCGCTCGTAAACGCGTTGAATCGTCATCGCCGCTACATCGGTGTGTCGGCTTGTATCTACGGGCTCGCCCATTTCTCGTGCCAAGTGCTTTACCAAGGCGACTGGGATGATCTGCTCCAAAGTTTCAGCAAACCGTTTACCTGGTTTGGCCTGATCGGGCTCACCATCCTGGTGGTGCTAGCTGCGACCAGTAATAATTGGGCGGTTCGCAGATTGGGCGGTAAGCGTTGGAAACTGTTACACCGGCTGGCGTATGTCGCGGCGGTTGTCCTGATCTATCATCAATCCATCGCCGGCAAAGGGCATTGGTACATCTCGCGATGGCTACTAGCCTGGCTGTTGATCCTGCAAACCGCTCGGCTCACCAAGTACTGGGCAACAAGGTTCCACCGCCGCTTTGCTATGGCGCGACAACTGGCGAAGACGCGCGTGCCTCAACAGTCACCAGAACGAAGCAGATGAACAAAACGAGATCGCTCAGCTGCCAGCTCACCAAAAGTTGCTGCAGCATATATGCTCCTTGCTTTCTGATTTTTCTTCCGGCTCAATCGCGCCTTCTGGACCAGTAGACTGGACCGGCTGCTCGTTTTCTCTGATCGTCTCCCGGCGGGCCACAATCGAGAAAAGCTCTAACCAAAAGTCCTTTTCGTCGAACTCTGAAGAAGCGTTCATGAGTGCGATAAATGCAGCATCAATTTGCCGGTTGAGATGGCGCCGGACTCACCCGGTCGCCGTTAAGTTGATGGAAAGCGCTGGAAAATGGCTGCAGGGAGGAAGCGAGACCGGCAAGTACGGAATCAAAATACCAATTGTAGATGAGCACACCGGCGACGGAGCTAAACAAGGTCAGCCCGGCTGCTGCCAATAGAATGTGGAGCCAGTTCATATGGGGGTCTGCTCTTTTCTGCAGGTAGTGTCCCTGCACCGGCCCAGCGCCGGAAACTGCGTGCGCCTCTTGCGGTCTCATATAGCGTTAATGAAGAACCGCGAACGAGGAGAAACTAGCGATTCATGACCGGCGCGGAAAAAAGCGGATGAATGACGGAATTGTCAGACCGAACGCGTCGGCGGTAGGAACGAGCTCACGCTCGTTCGGTTCGGTCGGGCTGAGGAGACTTAGGTCACACGCTGGGTGCGAGCATTAGGGGCATTAGGTGAGCCGAAGTTTCGCCTAACAATGGACGAGCAGGAGCTCGTCCCTACCGCCGCGCGCTCAATCGTTCTGCATCCGCGCTAAGCACACTCTCTTCCGCGCCGGCCGCCAATCGGTTGATGTGTCTTGCCCTAGTCTTATGCTGGGTTTCTGCGACGATCCTATGAAACGCAAAAAAGTACCCCGCGAACACAATCCGTTTCTTCTATCCGGGAAGCGGCGATGGCGGCTATTTAGTTGGATCCGGGGACGGATTCGCCGCGAGGCGGCAACAGATAGCCTATTGAACGGATGCGCCAGACCCACCTAATTGTTTGCTTCGGAAGCAAGATGGACCGATCGGAGCCTCTGTGATTTGTTCTCCTGCGCTCTTATTGCTGGCTGACGCCGCAGTTAATGATTCGGGCACGGTTGAAAAATGCTTCAATTTCGGGGTCGGAACTGCGCTCGCAGGGCTGCTAATGGTTCTCGCCCTACGGTCGGGTGGCGAGAACCGAGCCTTTCGCCTCGGCTTCGCGGCAAGCGCCTTAACCTGCACGTTGAGCGCGTGTATCGCCCAGCTCGCGTACGGCCTAGGCCAACCATTTTCATCACCTATAGTCGTGCTCGCCGTCGACTTCGCATTTAGCGCTGCCGCAGCTTGGCCCGTTATGGTTCTAGGGTTGTGGGCACAGGGTCCCTACTCCTCCAATTGGAGGCGGCGATTGGGTCTGGCCGTCATCAGCTTGGCCGGTCTAAGCGCCGTGGTGCTAAGTTTCGCGCACATCGCAGGCTGGCTCTCTTTGCCGATCTACGCTTCTCAAGGCGAACCGGGTCCGCTGGACCAGCTTCATCCCGCCGCATATAATGCGTTTTTCTTCTTTTCGCTAGGCGCTGTTGTCTTCTTGCCGGGCCGGTTGCAGGGCCGGCTCTCTTGGATTTCGGTCGGAGCGCTCCTAGTTGGCATTTCTTTGTCAACCCTTCACGCCCTTGACGAGAATTTTCACATTTCGTCGCTCTGGTCACACTCGCTGCTGGAGTTTACCAAACCGTTCACCATGTTGCTCATCATTGCCGGCGGGCTATTCGGCCTTTCTCGGTTTCGATTTAGCGACATTTTTGCCCAGAGAGGTTTGCGCATTTTACTAGCTGCTTTGTTGGCCCTCGCCTGTGCGTCTCTCGCTCGCGCCATCTTCGGGCCATTGGCGGAGGCACACGAACACTCCGCTGGTCTCAGGGTGCTCGGTTTCGCGGCCATCATCTGGATTACCATTGTTTGCTACGCCAAAATCGCGGCAGTTAGCGATTGGCTAGTCGACCGCCAAATTTTCAGACAAGCCGGTTATCATCGCGCCCTAAAATCATTTCGTGAGGCTATCGCGACTGAATCCGAACCTGGGGCAATCCTCGAAACTGGGAAAGAGCTGGCCAAAGAGATATTACGAATCGCAGACGCCTTTATTCGACCGGTCGATGGGGCGAACGAAGCTGGCGAGCCGTTCAGCTGTGAATCCACCGATGAATATGTATTCCATATTTCAAAAGGAGATGATCGCCCCGAGTTTGGGTTAGTAATCTCGCCAGGGCCGGGCCGCCATACGCTGTTCAATGCAGAGATAAATTTCCTGCGTGAGATGTGTCTGGCGATGGGGCGGCGTCTCGAAGCGATGGATCGGGAAAAAGAGAATATCGAACGGGCACGCCGAGAAGCACATCTAGTGAAACAACTAGTAGAAGCAGAATTAAGAGCTCTTCGCGCCCAGATCAATCCCCACTTTCTTTTCAACTCGCTCAACAGCGTTGCGGCGCTGATAGTGACAGAGCCGCGTACAGCCGAGGAAATGATAATCCGGCTAGCCAAAATCTTTCGACACGTGCTGACTTATCACGATCGTCCCTTCAGCTCCGTCAAAGAAGAGGTCTCGTTTCTGCGAACGTATCTAGAAATCGAGAAAGTACGATTTGGCGACCGGCTTGAAGTTACCTTTGAAATCGAGGAATCGGTCTCTCAGCTATCGGTTCCCACTTTGATTCTACAGCCGCTCGTAGAAAACTCGATCAAACATGGGTTAGGACCAAAGGTGGGCGCAAATCAGTTGACCATTCGCGCCCGTCAACAGACTCACTACCTCGAGCTGACCGTAGAAGACAATGGGGTCGGCGCAGTCGCTAGAAAGAACGTTTCAGGTCAACCCTCGACCGGACTAGGGCTTCGCAATGTGGAAGAAAGATTGCAAACTGTCTATCGAGGTAATGCTCAATTCACTTTTGAAAGTGAGCCACGGGTAGGGTCGCGCGCTCAGATTCTGATTCCGATCCCGCCAAGCCTGCATCGGTTTCAAATGGCCGAGCCGGCAGCGGCCGGATAAATTTGTGGCTATCGCTTGATGAAGAAATTGCGCTCGTTGCTCATTGATGACGAACCCAACGCTCGACTACGACTTCGCCGGCTGTTGAAGGAAGAGGAACACGTCGAAGTAATTGGTGAAGCCGAAGATGGTCTCGAAGCCGTCGCCGAGATTCAGCGGTTACGGCCGGACTTAGTGTTTCTGGATGTACAAATGCCGGGACTGGACGGCTTTGAAACCCTAAAGGCGCTACCGGCCGATTTGACGTTACCGCTGATAATTTTCGTCACCGGTTTTCATGAACATGCCATGGCAGCGTTCGACGCGAACGCGATCGCGTATCTTCTGAAACCAATCGAGCGGGAACGCCTTAGCGAAATGGTCGAACGCGCCTGGCGATTACATCAATTTGCCGGTGACCGCGCTGAAGTGACCGACCAGATTCATCGTTTCACGGCTGGTGTCCCGCGAAATTTTCAACAAATCGTGGCTCGAAAACTGGACCGCTTCCTTCTTTTGGATCCGGCCGAAGTTCTCTATTTCTACATCGACCACGGCATCGTGCGGGCGCGGATCAGCAACGATACGGTCTGGGTTAATTATCAGATTAGCGATCTCGAACAGGGTTTATCTGAGCTCAGCTTCTTTCGAGCGCATCGCGCCACCTTGGTGAACTTGCGCCGGGTAAAAGAAATCCGGCCGGCTGCACGCAGCGCGTTCATGCTCATCATGGACGATGCCGCTAATACCAAAATCGAAGTGAGCGAACGCCAAGCCCGGGCGCTGCGGGCGGTCATTCCGGGACTTTAGAGCGTATCGGCGCTACGTTGGTGGGGCGAGGCTCCGGATCTTCCTGAAAGGGTGCTCAGGGCGACTATGCTCATCCAATCTATCAGACCTATCTACGGCCAGCTAACATTCTTTCCCACTGAAGGATGCAGGATTTCCAGTAAGAAGGATTAGCGGCGCAGTAAACGGACGCGATTTCGCTCAAGGTGTTGCGTCCTTTAAATGGCCGCCGATTAAGGAGTTCAGCCGCGTAATAGATTGATTGCTCGGAGCTGGTAAACCGCTTAGTGCCAAACCTGGTCATTAAACCCATCCAATTGTTCTTGTGACGCGCTGCCGCACTTTTCCATGCACCTGATTCGTGCGCTGAGATCGCTGCTAACAGAAGTGGATCAATATTATTCGCGCGACCGGCTTCTATGAAGACCTTGCCATAGCCAGCCGGTACCTTCCTTTCAAGCCTAACCGGGTCAACCGGACGAAAGATGCGAAAGCTCTCTTCCGAGGCGTGCATCGACATCGGCAGGCCAAAAAACAGGAGGTTATAGATGATCCAACTCTTCATGGAACCGCCCCTGTTTCATGACAATCGCGATTACGCAACAAATTTATTTGCTGGTTACAGCTCAAAAACGACAGAAAAGCGACAAAATCAACCGCAGATAAGCCAGATCAAGACAGACTTAAACCGCGAATAGACACGAATAGACGCGAATCAGAAATGGGACCGCGGCGCCGTCGAAAAGAACGGTATTATCCGGGACTTGTGATTCCCGAGTTCCTACCGCGTCCACGCCATTTTGAAACCCTGCTTTGATATTCGCGTCTATTCGCGGTTTGGTATTTCTCATCTGCTTCTATTCGCGTCCATTCGCGGTTGGTATTTTATCTGCGTACAACGCATCGATCTTCGCGGCCATGATGTAGTCATTCCGATGCAGGTTGCGAATTTTGTGGGTCCACAGGGTCACGGTTACGCGTCCCCATTCCGTAAGGATCGCTGGATGATGGCCTTCCTCCTCGGCGAGCGCGCCGACGCGATTGCTGAATTGGAGGGCATCGGCAAAATTTTGGAAATGAAAAATCCGTTCTAATCTCGGGATCCCCTCGAGCTCCAATAAGGTCCAATCTGGAATTTGAGGGGTGAGCTCCGCAATCTCAGCCTCGGTCACCGGAGGAGCATCCCGACGGCAAGCAATACATTTCTCTGTAGTGAGTGTTGCCATATCTCAAGCTTAGAAGAAGCGAGCCAAAAGCAACCACGAATTAAAACCTCCTGGCTCCTGGATTCTGGTTCCTGACTCCTTTTCTAGCTCTTAGCTCCTTTTACCTTCGTACTCTGTCTCCCCGACAGGTAGAGCATGATATCCGTCTTGGAAATACTGCCGATCAAGTGACAGGCATTCAGATCGTCAACCACTGGCAGGCGTTCGGAACGGACCTCAGAGAATTTCTCGAAGGCAGCACCCATTCCCTGGAAACGGGAGATCCGAGGGAAATCTTCGTTCATGAGATCGACCGCAATTAACATGGTGGCGAGTTCGGGACTATCCAGGAACTCTTTGATATCATGTAAAGAGACAGCACCGAGAAATTGGCCTTCTCGTCCCACAATATAGATATGCTGCAATCGCTGTTGTACGAACACCTTGGCAATCTCGGCGAAGGTCGCGTTACTGGGAAGCGTGACCGGATCCGGTTGAATTAGATCGGCGATTTTGGCCTCAGCCAATTGTTGATTGAAAAACGAAGCGCCTTTGCGTTCGAGCGATTCACCATAGATAAATCGTTTTTCAAAGATGCTGCTGCAGTAATAAGCGATAACACAACTCACCATCAGCAACGGCGCCAGGGTGTAGTCGAGAGTGAGCTCGAATCCCATCAGGATCGACATAAGCGGCGCACCGGTAGAGGCAGAAATAAAAGAGCCCATACCGATGATGCCATACATACCTGGATCCAAATTGAAGCCCGGGAAAAGGAGTTGCAGGGAACGTCCGTACAACATTCCTAGACTGGCGCCGATAAAAAGGGTGGGCGTAAACACACCGCCAACTGCACCGGAGCCAAAAGTGGCGGCCGTCGCCACTACTTTCAGCAATAAAATCGCTAGGATTTCATCCGAGAACCAGTTTTGACGGAACAAGGTATTGAGCAGCCCTTGGCCGTTACCGCAAACATCCGGACTGATAATCGCCAAAAAACCAACGATGGCGCCACCCAGGGCCAGCTTGGCGGGTGGCGGCAGCGTGAATTTCGAAAAGAGCGTTTCAGTTATCCGCAAAAAACGAAGATAGACCGGGGCTAACAAGCCGGAGATCAGCCCCATCAAAGAGAGCAAAAGAATTTCCCAATAACTATGCAAGGCGAACCCCGGAGATTTGTAGATGGGTCCGCCACCGTGCAAAAGTTGTCCGGTGAAAGTCGCGACCACAGCCGCTAAAATCAGCGGTCCCAACGATTCGACGGCCACGGTTCCTAAAATGATTTCTGCTACAAAGAACGACCCGGCAATCGGCGCATTATAGGCGCTGGCGATACCGGCAGCCGCGCCACACGCCACTAAATGACGGCGTTGCGCCACCGGAAAGCTTCTTGCTCGCCCGACCAACGAAGCGACCAGGGACGAGATCTGAACCAAAGGGCCTTCCCGTCCAATCGATGCCCCTGAACTTATGGAGAAAAGAGCCGACGTACTTTTGACCAGACTGGCCGCCACCGAAATGTTACCGTTGCCGACTACAATCGCTTCCATGTAATCCGTGGTAGTCTTTTGACGGAGCCGCATGGTGAAACGATTGCCGATCCAAAGAGTCAATCCCGCCAAGAAGCCGCCGGCGGTCGGCACGAGCAACTTTTGCCAAAGCGGCAATCGAGCGAACGAGGCAATGATGTCCATGTCATTTCCGGTGGCTAGGAGATGCACGAGGTCACTTGCACGCCGAAAACATTCAGACGCGACCGCACCGAGAAGGCCAATTAACGCCGCCCAGACTAACATCAGTTGGCGGTCACGAATGTGAAAACGTTCAACGAACCAGACCTTCAATTTCAGCAACTGCTGAACTAAAGGCGACGGGATTCGGGGGTGTTTGTTTTCCCAATCTTGATCCATACCAGGCTCGGTCAGTTATCCGTAGTCCCCAGGTATGAGCGGTCTATAGTGACACAAGATCCGAGAAGTGGCGCTGGTGCAATCGCTATCTTGTCTCGGAACCCGAACAACTCGATCGTAATTCAGCACCTCACCCCTAGAAGTATGATCAGATCGACGCTCGCATTTTGGTTGGCGTTCGCCGCGAGTTGGCTGGTTCCTTTGAGTGGACTAGCTCAAAAGAAGCCGAGAATTTTTTTCATCACCCACGGTCAAGCCGGCGACTCTTTTTGGGCCGTCGTTCGTAAAGGCGCTGAGACCGCCGCCCGAGAAACGGATTGTGATTTGCAGTATCAGGCTCCGGAACAATTCGACTTGGCCGCAATGTCGCGTCTCATTGATTCCGCAGTCGCATTGAAACCAGATGGTTTAATCGTTTCCATTCCGGACGCTGGGATATTGGGTAAATCAATTCAAGCCGCACTCGCGGCCAAGATTCCGGTCGTTTCGGTAAATTCAGGACTAGAAGTATCCCGGCAAATTGGATGCATGATGCACATCGGCCAAGAGGAGGAAACTGCGGGGAGGATGGCTGGGGAAAGGATGAAGGCGATCGGTGTAAAAGACGCTATCGTGCTTAACCAGGAAACTGGCAATGCCGCCCTAGACCAACGAATCAAAGGATTTAAAGACGGTTTTGAGGGTCCGTTCCATAATGTGCAGGTAGTGACCGTCACCATCAAATTCAAGGAATGCCATGACACGGTGACTGCTTATTTGCTTCAACACCCGGACATCGACGGAATTTTGGCTTTGGGTCCGGTAGCAGCTGAGCCGACTTTACAGGCACTGAACGAGATGGGCGAAGTCGGCAAAATCAAGCTGTGCACTTTCGATATCTCGCCGGAAGTGATCCAGGCCTTAACCAAGAGACAAATGAGTTTTGCTGTCGACCAGCAGCAATGGTTACAAGGATATCTGCCGGTAATCTTCTTAGCCAACTATGCGAAACACGGCGATATCCCCGAAAACAGTCTCATATTGACTGGCCCGAGCTTCGTAACCCCCGAGAATGTCGACAGAGTCGCGAATTTGACTAACAAAGATTCACCGTAGAACTACCAAACCAAGAACGAACGAAGACCAACCGCGAATGGACGCAGATTTAACCGCGAATGGACGCGAATAAAAATCAAAATGTGAACCGCCTGCTGCAAACATCTAGATCTGCCACCTGACAAAGCGGCTCCCCTCCAGGCGTGCCGGGACGTTCAATCTCATCTGCTTAAATTCGCGTCTATTCGCGTGCATTCGCGGTTGGTTTTTTGCCTCAGAGCGAGGATGCTGATTGTTGGAATACAGTACGCAGGGCTGCCGCCGGGTCCCCTTTCGGAATAAATTCGTGGGCGATGTAACCGATGTAGCCCGTCTCTTTAATGGCCTTTAGAATCGCTGAATAATTTAGCTCTTGGGTGTCATCCAGATCGTTCCGGCCCGGGTTACCTGCGGTGTGATAAAAACCGATGAGCGGATGAACAGCTCGGATCGTGCGGATCACGTCGCCTTCCATGATCTGCATATGGTAGATGTCGTAAAGCAACTTCACCCGAGAGGAACCAACCGCTTGGCAAACCTGGACACCCCAAGCGGTATGATCTGCCTGATAGTCCGGATGGTCCACTTTGCTGTTCAACAATTCGAGCACCAGAGTCACTCCAGCTTCCTCCGCGAAAGGCGCGAGTTTGCGCAAGCCGGCCGCGGTGATTTCAATTCCTTTGGCGTCATCCAAACCCTCTCGGTTCCCACTGAAACAGATGACATTGGGGATCTTTAGTCTTTGCGCATCGGCGATCGCGCTCCGGACTTCTTGTTCGATCCGGTCGTGCTGATCAATTCGATTAAGGCCGATCTCCAAAGGGTGGTGACCACCGATCGAAGAGATGGCTAGTCCATGATCCGTAACCATCTGCCAATACTCAGATGGTACTAAATCCAGTGCGACAAAACCGGCTTCAGCAGCAGAACGGACAAATTGTTCAGGCGTGAGCTTCTGCGGTACAAAACACCACCAACCTATGGACTGTGAAATCATATAAGAGGAGTACAAGGAGTACGAGGAGTTCAAGGAGTACAAGGAGACGTTTGCGGTGCCAGTCTACTTTAGGTCTGTGGCGGTATATCCACTCGCTGTTGACTTTCTCGTTCACCAACTCCTTGAACTCCTTGTACTCCTTTCCTTGGCGCCAGAAACAAAACCCAGGGCGCTAAAAACGCAGTCGCGATGCTGGCAAACCAGAGCAGGAGATCGGCAGGCTGAGATATAGATAGTCGCAATCACTCCTGCCAGCACCAGTCGAGACGGCAACGTCAGCTTTGCTTTTCTTTAGACGGACTGGGGGCTAGACATGGTAGCAAGGATCGCGCGGCTCGAATTGCCGGTCATTGGCGTTGCTGATCCAGTTAATCAAGGCGATGATGGAGCATTCTGTCCCCCATCCCCCCCTAACTAGAGCCAAAAGCTCCAAACAAGAAGGAAGCTATGCCAAACCCGTTCGTGCATGTCGAGCTGAATACTACTGATCTGGCCAAGGCCAAAGCCTTTTACGGAGAGTTGTTCGATTGGAAGTTCGAGTCATACCCGATGGAACCCGGGGAATACCTAATGGTGAGTGTCGGAGAAGGCACCGGCGGCGGTATGATGCAACATCCCTCACCGGAAGGTCCGTCGCTTTGGCTGGCCTACGTCTTAGTGGACGATATCAATGCGGCAACTTCCAAAGCAAAGTCGTTAGGCGCGACCATCATCAGAGAGGTCATGGAAGTAGGAGGCGCTGGTTGGCTAAGTATCATCTCTGATCCCACCGGCGCGATGCTCGGTCTTTGGAAACCAAAAAGCAATTGAACCTAAATCTTTGTGCGCAGTCCTAATCTTTAGATCTATTGAGGTATGCTTAGATCTAATCCCTCCGAGCGTGCCTCCTTCGGACTGGTCACTAAAGATTTTTGCGAAACGATCGGACGAACGCCAATAATTCGACTGTCAAAATTGTCCGACGCGACCGGATGCGAAATTTGGGGGAAAGCAGAGTTTTTGAATCCGGGCGGTTCCGTCAAGGACCGGGCAGCCTTGGGTATCGTGCTGGACGGCGAAGCTTCCGGTGCACTGCAACCCGGTGGCACCATTGTTGAAGGCACCGCCGGGAACACGGGCATCGGTTTGGCGTTAGTGGGCAATGCCCGTGGTTATCGAACGCTTATTATTATTCCGGAAACTCAGTCCAAAGAGAAAATCGAAGGATTGCGGGCGATGGGCGCGGAGGTCAGAACCGTGCCGGAAAAACCGTACAAAGATCCGGACAATTATATCCGGGTTTCTCAACGGGTAGCAGAACAGACTCCGAAC
>Ga0209240_1000031_pt1 | contig 50645 bp, 44 predicted proteins | sample GraSoi_2013_80cm_FD_185828 | JGI IMG/M metagenome (GOLD analysis project Ga0209240, IMG submission 185828) | Grasslands soil microbial communities from the Angelo Coastal Reserve, California, USA - Sample 9_17_2013_80cm (SPAdes) (version 2) | ecosystem: Environmental > Terrestrial > Soil >...
ACTCTACCAGAGCAGTTTTAGCCCAAATTGAATCTGACGCGAAGTAGTAGAGGTGCTGGTGATGGCGCCGGCGGTGCCGGAGAGCCCGGTGGGATTTGTGGTGGTGGGTGGCGTGAAGACGATCAGATTGGGCGTGTTGAAATTGGCGCGATTGAGCAGATTGAAGATTTCGGCGCGGAATTGCAGGTTCAGACGCTCGCGAATTGCGGTGTCTTTCAGCACGGAAAAATCCCACGTGGCGAGACCGGGTCCGATGTAGGTGTCGCGGCCAACGTTGCCGTAAAAACCGCTCGTGGAGGGCGGGGCAATGAAGGCGGCGGGATTGAACCATTGATTGGGATTGCCGGTGACGACCGGGCCGGTGAAATTGGGATTTAGGAAGGGGCGAACGGGATTTCGCGTGTCGCCGTTGTTGGAGGGGTTGTAGCTGAGCTGGGGGGTAAAGGGAAAGCCGGATTGTATGGTGAAAATACTGGCGACGGACCAGCCGCCTACTAATTTGCCGGTCCACCCTTGCAAACCATTCGCCAGCGCGTGTCCCTGCCCAAACGGCAAGGCGTAGATTGCATCGATTACCGCGGCGTTCCGCACGTCAAATGTGGCGAGTCCTTTGTCGGCTCGCAAATTGAAGGGATTGGAGACGAGGCCGGGGGCATTGCCGGCAGTGGTCTGGTTCACGGAGTCGCCGTCGTCGAGAACTTTTGAAAAAGTATAAACGCCGCGAAGGGCGAGGCCGTGGCTGAAGCGTCGGCGGAGGTCGAGTTGCAGCGCGTGATAGGAGCTGTCGCCGCGCGAAAACCACGTCCAGGTATTTGCGATCGCAGGATTGGCTCGCGCCGTGCCGGGAGGGATGTAATAGCTGCCGGCCGGGACAGGTGCGCCCGCCAAAGGTGAGCCTGCCGGGAATCCCGTGGCAATTGTGACCACTGGAGGCGGAGGATTCGTGTTCGCCGTCACGGTGGGATAAACGGTCGGGCACGGAGACGCGGGACAAATCACGGGGAACGGTTCGTTGGCGTCGACGCCGACGATTTCGTGATAGCCGTGGGAGCCGACGTACCCGACCGTGAGCGCGGTGTTGGGAGAGAGTTGGTGTTCGACGCGGAGCGACCAGGAGATCAAGGTGGGCGTTTGCATGTCCGGTTGTACTCCGCCAGGGACGAGCTTGGCACCTGCGGGAACGGGGGCGGCGGGATCAATGGGCAGCTTGGAGACGGGCAGCGTCGAGAGGCTGTAGACGGGATTGAACGGCGCGTTTTGGTCGGTGCGGTAGCCGAGCGCGTCTTGGAGGTCCTTGTAGATGCCGAAGCCGGCGCGGAAGACGGTTCTTGGGCCGAACGGACTCCAGGCGACGCCGACGCGCGGCTGTGGGAGAAATTTTGCGTTGTTTCTCGTGAACAGCGCAGTTCCGATGTGAGGCTGACTGGAGATCACGCCGTTGGTGAACGTGTAGTTGGCGGCGCGCCCGTGCGGCTCGTTCCAGCCGTTGGAAGTTTCGTCGCGAAACCCGAGGGAGATGGTTAATTTTGGACTCCAGCGAATGACATCTTCGGCATAGAGGGCGCCAAACCACGCGCGCCAGTTCATCTCCGTGGGCGCCGGATCGAATAGGAACGTCCCCGCAGTTCCCTGAATAAAGGTCTGCAAGCTGGCGAAAGTTGCTTGTCCGAACTGGCTCAGCGCGATGGTCTCATTGGATTGGAATTGCTGCGCCCATGCGCCGATGCTGAGTTGATTCCGCCCTTGCGTCAGCGTTACGCGATCTTCGCAGGTGTAAAGATTTCGCGCGATGCGCAAGTTGCTGCCATTGTTGCTGCCGGCGAGTCCCAGGGAGGCTTGCGGGTTCGACGCGGCGCTGCCGCCGACCACCACGGCGCCGACGGGACGACCGACCAGAAAACCGGGGACGCTGGCGGCGGGAGTGCCGGGCGTCGGCTCTCCGGTGAAGAAATAGCCGGCACGGGAGAAACCGATGCGTGCGGTGTTGAGTATGGCCGGGGAAAACACGTGAGTTTCTTCAAGGCTGACCACCTGCTCGCGCAAAGTGAGGATGTCGGAGCTGAAAGGATCGAGCGGAGTGGCGGTGAAGTCGTCGCCATCATCGACGGTGTAGATCGCCGCGAGAGAATCCTTTGGGGAAAAAATGTGGTCGAGACGGGCGGTGCCGAAGTCTTCGCGAATGGTTTGCAGTGGACTGCTGAAGACTTGGGATATGCCATAGGCCTGGCCAGGGATATTCAATTCCGGTGTGCCAGGAGGAGGCGTGGGCCACAGGTTTAGCAGAGGCTGGACACTTGGTGCGGCGGCCGCGCGCGCGGCCAGGCCGGGAACGAAAGCCACCGACGTCTGGTGGAGGTGCTGACGAAATCCCTCGTAGTTGCTGAAGAAAAACGTCTTGTCTTTCAGAAGCGGTCCACCCAGGGCGGCCCCGAACTGATTGCGTTGAAAGGGTGGAGCGGAACCCTGGTCGAAAAAATTGGGCGCATCGAGAGCGTTATTGCGGAGGAATTCAAAAACGGCGCCGTGCCACTGGTTGCTACCCGATTGCGTGACGATGATGACCTGGCCGCCGGGATGCTTGCCGAATTCGGCGCTGTAGGAGTCGCGCTGCACATTGAATTCGCGCACGGCGTCGACGCCCAGGAGCATGCCGCTGGGGCCACCGGGCTGCATGTTGTTTTCGGCTGCGCCGGTGTATTCGACACCGTTGAGGAGAAAAAGATTTTGCTGCGGGCGATTGCCCTCGACGGCGAAATTATTGGCGGTGGTGGAATTGGAGATGCCGGTGCCGCCGGTCTTCTCGGACGTGAAATTGACGATGCCGGGATTAAGCGGGAGAAGGAGGTCGTAGCTGCGGCCGTTAAGCGGAAGATCCTTGACTTGCTGTTCGTCGACGAGGCCGGAGACATCGTGGGTGGTGGTAGCCACCATAGGAGCATCGTCGAAGACGAATACATCTACGTTGGTTGCCGCAGGCCACAAACGTAAATCAAGCTGAACCTCCTGGCCGACGGCTAGATGAACCGCACTGCGAGGTTCATCGCGGAAACCGGGTTTGGAGACATGTACCTCATATAAGGCGACTGCCAGTCCAAAGACGACATAGCGGCCTGTGTCATCGGTTGACGAAGTTCGGACAGAGCCGGTTTCGAGATTTCTTGTCGTGACCGTCGCTGCAGCGACGCGAGCGCCCGACGGGTCGGTGACAATACCCGTGATGCTCGCGGCGACTTGAGCCTGGACCGGCCACGCGACAGCCAGTGTCACAACGAGAGCTGCGAGGAAACACCGCCACGCAGATTTTTTCGTACGAACACTTGCGAGATAGTCCGCCGTCAATTTGGATAGCCGAATCGAGCGCATCATAGAGGCCTCCGGAGGGATGCGCTAATTCAATACGGTTCATATCGTTATGTCAAACCGACTTAATCCGCTTATGGGCTGGATGGATTTACGCGGATTGCTGTCCCGCGAATCGGGTAGAGCATCATCGGGTCTGGTACGGCTCCGGCGCTCCGAAGGGAATGGGCTTCAATCTAGCCGGGCCGGGGCGCAGCAGTGCTGCGCCCCTACGGTGCGATTGCGCAAGTTTGCGGATAGGCTAGGTAGGCGGTATGGACTCTTTGGCTGACCAGGCGTAGTCTCTGGGCATGACTCTCTCAGCGCGGAACCGGCTTGAAGGGAAAGTTGTAGAAATCCAGGTTGGCGGCGTCATGGCTCATGTGGTTGTGAGCGTGGGCAAAAATATGATCGAGAGCGTAATCACAAAGCGCAGTGCGGACGAAATGAAGCTCAAGGTTGGAGACACGGTGTCCGCGGTGATCAAATCCACAGAAGTGATGCTGGAAAAGGCCTGACCCTCCCTACGTTTCAAAGTGCAAGGAGGATCCGCATTATGGATCGTATAGTCCGAGTGTCTCTTCTTACGATTCTAAGCATTTCCCTCGCTCTGATCGCTGCGAGAGCGGGCGCGCCGTTCGCGCAAACTGTGCCGGCCACCGCTGAGCTCAGGATCAGCGGCGCGGTGTCTACGCCGCTCGTTCTGACGCTCGCCGACTTCAAGAACATGCCACGGAAGAAGCTTACGGTTGTGAATCCTCACGACAAGAAAACGGAAGCGTATGAAGGCGTGCTTCTCGAGGAGTTGCTTCGCAAAGCCGGTGTGCCGCAGGGGGAGAGTCTTCGCGGGCCCTTGATGGCCACCTATGTGTTGGCCGAAGCGGCGGATGGATACCGAGTGGTCTTTTCGCTGGGCGAACTGGATTCCGGGATTCTCGATTCAGAAGTGATCGTGGCGGATACGATGGACGGCGCGCCGCTCGGAGCCAAGCAGGGTCCGTTCCGGATCGTTGCGCCGCATGAAAAGAGACCTGCACGGTGGGTGAGAATGCTCAAGTCCATCACGGTCGTGCGCATTCCTTAGGATCTCTCGCCATCACCAAGGCTCGTTCCCTATCGCTTCACCACAATCGGTCTCCCTGTGGCGATTTTCTTTGGTAATACGAGCGACAAGTTCCTCAAGAGTTGGTTTAGGTGTCGGCCTGCGCATGCGGACAGCGCCTGGGCCTTCCACATCAAGCTCCAAGGTATCGCCGTCGCGCAACTTAGCGGCCTGGGCGACGAGCTGGGGGATTCGGAGAGCGAGGCTATGGCCCCATTTCGAGAGTTGAGCTTTCATTTGACGCTCAGTATATGGCTGCGGTCCTTCCTCACGCACCGCAGCTTTTGCAGAAGGGGGGCCCTCCCCCCGGTTTTTCATAAGTGTTCATTCTAAAGGAACTTAAAGTCTTTTGTTTTGATACACTTTTGCAAGTGTTGATTCTAAAGAACTTCTATTGCACCAAAGCTGTGCAAAATGCGGTGTGTCTCGCGAGAGTGGCAAAGACGACTCAGGCCTGCTGGCAGCCTCCAGAAAACAAAAACGCCAGCAGGGATGCTGGCGATACGGAAGGCGAGGCACAATATTACCCAACACCTAGTATACGCCAGAAGTAACGCTTGTCAAGGTAAAACGCGGGCAAATTTATGACATCTAGCTTATATTCCGGGTTCTGTAGCACTCAGCATTTCAAATTTAGGACGGCGCCTGAGCACGCGTAGAGCGGCTTCCTTACACCAGGACGGGCTCTTTGGCCATTCTCACGTTGCCGTTGTTGTAGTTCTTTCCACAGGAATCGCAAAACAGCGCCCGGTAGGTGGTGCCGTCCTTCGCGGTGGCATTCGGGAGCGGGTTCCAACCCTTTGCCTTCGTGAGCTTGCCACTCTGCGTCAACGCCTGAAAGAGGTGCTCACAGATGTAGTCCATTCCATCGGCGTCTGCCTTTTTAGCGTCAGCAAGCTTGTGAATCCAGATCGTTTGCGCCATGTGGGTCCCTCCAAGTTCAGGCTCCAGTGTGGCACGCGCGCAGACGCGCAAACACCTGCCCTAAGGGGCAGATGTGCTCCGCTGGCAACCAGCTGCTCGACATTGAGGCACACTCTTGTGGTCCCGCTAACGTCCATTTTTCCGCTCAGGTACGCAGCACTCGGCTGGTTTCGATCCGGCGGCGTCGCTATTGCGTTCCGGTCACGTTCAACGCTGTGAGGCGCTTCGTCGCCAAGTTGAGAGTGTATAGTTTGCTCAAATTCGGAAGGGAGCCCCATCTGGAAGTCCATCGCAAGAAAACCGCGGTCTTGCCGTTGCCCGACACACAAAGGTCCGTGGCGTAGCCATTGGCAGTCGTAAATTTTTCTACGGTTTTGCTGACAAGGTCCAAGCGGTAAACATCGTAGTCGAACGCTTTTTTGCCATCACTCGCCGCCATGAAGTAGATGCTGCGCCCATCCGAAGCAAGCGACACATTGGAGATTACGCGCGAGCGGCCTCCGTCCGACATGAGAGGCTGAATTGTTGTTTCACCCTTGCTTGAATCATCGAGCGAGTAGAGACGCAATCGCGTTCCTGAAACAGTATCGCCGGCGAGAACGAACTTTCTGCCATCGCCTGAAAATGACACCCCAAAGCCCTCAAAGCGTCGATCTGTTAGTGGGCGTTCATTTTTACCGTCGAGGGTGGCTGAATAAACGTCCCACCGCCGTGGAGGTGCTGCTCCACTTCCGGTGTCCTTAACAAAAGAAGGTAATCTACCAAAGTAGATTTCCATTCCATCGGGAGTAAAGTGTGGGGCGAAATCGTAGTTTTCCGAAGTCGACGAAAAAAGCGGATGAAGGTTGCTACCATCGGCATCCATAATCAGGATGCGTGAAAGTTCGGTCGGCTTGCTCTCGCAGGCAAACGCGATCCGTGTCCCATCGGGTGAATACATTGGAGAGGAAGCCCTGCACGGGAAAGCCTTACCGATGGGAGTGGACGCACCTGAATTCAGGACCACTTTCTCCATGCGCGATGAATCGCCCTGCGAGCGCACAAGTACGATTGACCGTTCGTCGGGCGCGAACGCGAAGCTGCGAATTTCCCCCTTTTCAAAATGTCCTTGCCACCCATTCCATTGCCAAGCGAGTGACGCGAGGATCACAAAGGCGACCGCGCTTACTGCAATCAACAATTCCTTCCGGCGACTGCCGTTAGCCCAAGGTTGGGCTTTCGCAGGTGGAGGAATTTCTTTCGTTTCTTGATCGCGATTCTTCCGATAGCTGCGTATACGAGCGTCAATCGCAAAACCGATTAGGAACCACCACAGTGTCCCCAGCACGCCCCAAAGCACGGCTGCGATCACACCCTTCTCGCTACTTGTGAACATAACCCCAAAGGCGACTATCGAAATTGGCAAATCGGCAATGAACAGGATTACGAACGGTAAAGCAGATGGTCCATTCATTAGGGGCTGCGAGAAAACGGCATAGAGCACCCACATAGAAAGAAACAAGAGGGCGTGTATTCCGGAGGCGAGATAGCTAACTAGGGTGGGCTTCCTCATGGGCCACAAGGGCAATCTAGGATGAATTGGTCGAAACGACGGCGGTAATTTATAGAGTAAGTCGTGGTGGTTTAGCAGTCTAGGTGTTCGACAATCCGTCAGGCTTATTAGTTACTTCGGGAGCGGCCAATTCCCGACACGACGAAATCGCGACTATCACGAAGTCAATGCCCGATAACGCGCGAAGCGGAAATTGACCCACTATCGGAACACGGGTTCGCTTGTCTTTCGCTGACGTGGTGAGTAAGATGCGGCGATTGCTTTCCGGCCACCGGGGTGAGTGCCTGAGGGAACATTTTGGGGGCACTTTTCGTTCCATTGTATGGCAGGCCGAGATGGCTGCCCACGGTTTAACAAGAAATTGACCGGGGGTAGCCGCGCATGTCACCGCACCAGGATTCGAGGCTGATGAGACGTTGGAGCAGGATGCCCAACTGGTCCAGCAATGCCTCCAGGGCGACGGTTCGGCCTGGGAAGAGCTTGTGCGCCGCCATTCGCGCCGGATCTTCAATATTTGCTATAGGTTCACGGGGAATGGCACGGAGTCAGAGGACCTTTCGCAGGACGTCTTTTTGAGGGTCTACCGGACGCTGGGAAGCTATCGTTCGGCGCACGGCGGATTTGGGACTTGGGTGACGAGCGTGACGCGCAACCTGCTGATCGACCATTACCGGCGGAGCAAGCGGGACCGGGTGACGGATTCGCTGGATGACGCGATGCCGGTGGTCGAAAACAAGGAATCGACAGCGCGACGGCCGGACGAGCAGGTGTTGCTCGGCGAACTGAGCGGGCAGATTCAGGCGGCGCTGACGAAGCTTTCGCCGGAATTGCGGGAGGCCGTGATTTTGCGGGACTTGCAACAATTGGAATACGGTGAGATACAACGGGTACTGTCGGTACCCGAAGGCACGGTAAAATCAAGGATTAACCGCGGACGGATTGAATTGGCGCGCATTCTGCAGCAGATGGGAGTGCGGCCGCATTGAACGGTTCCGCGGCAGGGCTCGGGAGTACGGTATGACTTGGACTTGCGAACAAACGGAAGCGCGGCTTAGCGATTATCTCGACGGGGTGCTTACTCCCGTAGAGATGGCGGACTTTACGGCGCATGTGCCGTCGTGTATGCGGTGCGCTCCGCTGCTTGGGACTGTCTCCGCCCTCGTGACCCATTTGCATGCAATGGACGAGGTGCCCGTGCCTCCACGGCTCGTCTATGCGATTCTCGACAACACCCTGGGGCCGCGCGAACTAGCAGCCAGCTGGTTCCGCCGGATCCGCCATCTCGCCTCATTGCGCTTTGCCTACGGCACGCTTTCCGTGGCCGCTACGCTGATTATTTTCGTGAGTGCGACGGGATTCAACTGGCGGCATCCAAAGCTGGCGGACCTGCGGCCGGCGATGATCTATAACAGGGTCGACAGCAGGGTGCATGTGGCTTACGGGCGGACCGCGAAATTCGTGAACGACTTGCGCGTGGTAAACGAAATTCAATCGCGTTTGCGCGACGAGAACGATCTGCGCGCAAATCCGGAGAGCACTGTTCCTGAATCGTCCCCGCAGAAGCAGCCTGGCAGCAGCGATGGCTCGAAGCCCGCAACGCCGCGGCAGCAGAATCGCGCCAACGATCTGGCCCGGCAAATAGAGGTGCTGGCGACGGAGTTGCCAGCGGTCTGCGGCGGGCTCGGCGAACTATGATTTCGAGGAGCGTGCTATGAAGTGTGCGGTGCATCCCGATGCGGATGCCGTAGGGTACTGCCGGAATTGCGGCAAGGCGATGTGCGCGGTGTGCGTGCGGCCGGTTCGCGATGTGTTGTATTGCGAAGATTGCCTCGCGAACGTGATGGGGCTTGCGGCACCGCCGGCGGCAGCCGCGGTTCCCGGTGGCGTGCCGGCGCAGCACTTTGCGGAAACTGGGGCGCGACCCGCGGCCGGGCTTGCACCTAGCCCGCTGCTGGCGTTCTTCCTCGGATTCCTGCCAGGACTTGGCGCTTTTTACAACGAACAATACGGCAAAGGAATTATCCACCTTGCGCTTTTCCTGCTTCTCTTCATCATGGGTGTGGACGGGGCGGTCAGCGGAGGCGCGGAGGCGGCGCTGTGGATCTGTATCTCCGCGCTGTGGATTTATATGCCGGTGGACGCGTATCGCACGGCGAAGGCGCGCCTTGCGGGCCAGCATCTGGATGATCCGCTGGAAAATTTCAGCAAAGGAAAGCCGGTCGGGCCGTTCCTGATTATCGGCATCGGGATTTTGCTGCTGCTGCACAATTTCGATTGGTTTCCGTGGTGGAGGATTCAGCAGTTCTGGCCGGTGTTGTTGATTATTGTGGGGCTTTTGATGTTCCGGAATCGGCTGGGCGATCGGTAAAGAGGTAAGTAGCTATGGCTAACAGAATTGGTTGCCACTGTCCACGATGTACTATTCGCGGGCTGATGGGTCCGGCGGTGCTGATTACGATCGGCGTGTTGTTCCTGCTGCACGAAGTTCGCGGAGCTTTCTTTGACTTCTCAAATACTTATCCGTTTATTTTGATTGTGATCGGCGCGGTGCTGCTGGCGTCTTCGATGGCACCGATGGATGGCCACATCGATTCGATGCCGGCGCCGCCTCCCGCCGTCCCACCGGCAACGCCGGGTTCTGCGCAGAACTCAGTGCCGGGCCAGGGACGATGACAGTTCATGTCTAGACTTCGCCCTCGCGGCAGCAGCGTCTTCAGCGGTCTGATCCTGATCTTTATCGGCTTGCTGCTGCTACTGCATAACTATCGCGGATTCGAGTTAACGGGAGTCATTCTCCGCTGGTGGCCGCTGATATTGATTTTTTGGGGCGCCATCAAAATTTATGAGCGAACTGCGGGTGCGCGAGGTTCGCAGCCCGGAGCATCGCGCATTACTTCTGGGGAAGTTTTTCTGGTACTTGGCCTGCTCGCGCTGGTGGGTATCGTAGCTTCCATAGATATGGTGCCACGACACTTCCCGGGCATGGGGGAGATGGATTTTCCCGGCGAAGCATTTGCCAGCAGCATTGATGTGGCTCCGAAAGCGGTGCCGGCGAATGCGCGCATTACGGTGCGCGGGGGAAGGGGCGACATTGTTGTTCGAGCGTCCGACCAGCCCGAAATTCGGGTTTCCGGCAAAGTCAATGTGAAGAGTTGGAGCGAGAACGCTGCGAAGCGGATGAGCGAGCACGTGTCCGCGGAGATCGTCCAGAATGGAGACGGTTTTGAGGTGCGTCCCACGGGAGTCGGAGGCGGGGGCTCGCGTGTCAGCGTCGATATGGATATCACGGTGCCGAAGAAGGCCTTGCTGACCGTTCATAGCGAAAAGGGCGACGTGAGCGTATCCGATATGGCTTCGCAGGTCAGCGTCGACAACGGCAATGGCGACATCGAAGTGCGAGGCACGGGCGGAGACGTGAGCGTGGATATGCGCCACGGCGACGCCAAAATTTCGGACACGAAGGGCGACGTGAAAATTTCGGGACACGGCGGAAGCGTCGAGGTGGTAAACGCCAGCGGCAGCTTTACTATTAATGGAGAATTTGTCGGGCCTATTCGGGCGGACAAAGTGACCAAGGGCGTGCGGTTTGTGTCGCATCGGACGGATCTGACGCTGACGCAGCTCGCCGGGCACATGGAAGCGGGCTCGGGGAATTTGGATGTGGTCGATGCGCCAGGCAACTTGATTGCGCGAACGCGCGATGAGGACATCAACATCGAAAATACCGGCGGCAAAGTAAAGATCGACAACCGGAACGGCAATATTCAGGTGCGCTTCTCTTCGCCGCCGAAAGAGGACATCGAAATCACGAATGCGTCCGCGCCGATTACCTTAACTCTGCCGGAGTCCTCTAGTTTTGAGATTCAGGCGGACTGCCATTCCGGTGATATCGACTCGGAATTCGAATCCGATACGTTGAAGAAAACTTCGACGGATTCAGGCGACTCGCATCTGGAAGGCAAGTACGGGCGAGGGCGCGGACCGAAGATTATCCTGAAGACGAGCTATGGTTCGATTTCCATTCACAAAACCAGCTAAAGCGAGGAAAAGACGCATTGCGCGGACATGGGGCGCAGCAGTGCTGCGCCCCTACGCAAGAGACTGGCGTTTTTACGGCAGGTTCACGGTGAAGCCGTTGGCCGCAGCTAACTGGCCGAGCTGGCTCCAGACGTTGGTTTGTGGCACTGACGGCGCAGCACCTAGAATGCCGCCGGATGTGGAAAGACACGGCGCACCGAGGAGCGGCGCGTTTGGTTGCGGCAGTGTGGGGACCGAGACGTTTGGATTTTCAAAATTCAGCGCGTGGGCAAGATTCGACACATCATTGCTGGCGTCGCGCAGCGTCAGAGGAGCGAGACCCCAACGCCACTCGATCAGCTTCAGGACGGAGGTATGGTCGAACACCAGATCGCTGACCCGCGGATCGTTCGCTTGTCCGGCACTGAAGGGCGAGGCGACCACGGTGGGAACGCGGAAGCCGAGGAGCGCTTTTCCATTGACGAGATCAGGATCGACATTGTTCGGAGCGGTGGCTCGCGGCGGCGCGATATGCTCGAAGAAGCCGCCCCATTCGTCAAAATTCACGACAAAGACAGTGTTGGCCCACTTCGGACCTCTAGCCACGGCCTGGAATGTGTCGTAAAGGAAGCGATCTCCTTTGCGAATGTCGGCGTGGGGATGGTCGTCGTTGCCGGTGCCGTCGTCGAGAATGGTGTAAATCGGATCTACGAAGGAAACCGCGGGCAGCGTTCCGGTGGCTGCGGCAACCAGAAAGTCTGTGTAGAGTCGAGAGATGCCAGCATACTTCGGTCCCCACAGCCCGAGAAACGGAACATTGGAATAATAATAGTTGGCGCTCACACCCGCAGCGGCAAGCCGATCCCAAATTGTCGGCAGCGTACTAAGAGCGGGGGTATTGCTCAGGCGGTCGGTTTGCGCCGCGTGCAAGAAGAGACGATTCGGGAACGTCGGCCCTAAGATTGAGGGAAAGTAGCGGTCGCAGGTTGTGTAGTGCCGCGCGAGCGCCGCGTAGAACGGAATGTCCTTTTCACCGTAATAGCCGATGCTGTAGATATCGTTCGTGCTGGCACGCAGGAAGCCGTCCATTTTGCCGCTGTCGTATTCGGTGCGCGCGCCGTCGTAGGAATGGTCGGGATCGGGATGCGGGCATCCGGTATTGTCGCCAGACAACGAATAGGTTGAATGCGCGATGCCTTGCGTGTCCAGGTAGGTCAAGCCGGCCTGCTTGCCGTCCGCATTGGGGAGCCAACCGAGGAAATGATCGAAGCTGCGGTTCTCCATGGTGACGACAACTACATGGTCGATCCGGGAATTGCCAGGGCTGGGCAAATCCGGGAGGGTCGGGCGCGCGGACGTCACTTTGCTGAACGGCCATGACGGCGCGAGCGCTGCGGCTCCGGAAGCTAGCACGAGGTTTTTCACTAATTCACGACGACGTATTTTCAAGGGAGCACTCCGTTAGAGGAGAATCGGCTCGAGCATTCCGAAGAGCGGAGGTTCGCAGCCGAGGGCGGGACTGACATGATTTTACGAAACTAAGTGGCTATGTGTGAATGCCAGATTAAAAAATAGAGGTGAGTAGCGTGTTGACTGCGCCTTATCGGGTGAACACCTGATAGGATCTATCGCCGGCCGGTCTCAACGATGCGAAACTTGATCCCGATCGTCTTTCTTTTCCTGCTGATCCTTCTGCCCGCGTTAGCGCAAGACCCGCCGGCAATTTCGCCGGCACACCAGCAGTTCCTTCAGAAACTCGTCGACGCAGCCGTAGAACGGACGCACCACATTGTTCGTTATGATCCTGCTTACGTCCGGATTCCTTACCCGAACGGGGACGTCCCCTCCGGAACCGGCGTTTGCACCGATGAAATTATCCGCGTATACCGCGCCGTTGGCATCGATCTACAAAAAGAAGTTCACGAAGATATGCTGCACAATTTCTCGGCCTATCCGAATCAACGGCGATGGCTTCTTGCACATACTGACACGAATATCGATCACCGCCGCGTCCCTAACTTGATGGCTTTCTTTGCGCGCAAAGGAGAACAGCTTCCGGTCAGTGAGCGCAGCGAGGACTACTCTCCTGGGGATCTGGTAACGTGGGATCTTGGCGGGAACGTGCCCCACATAGGCATTGTGGTGGATCGCAAATCAGCGCGAACGGGACGCTACTCGATTGTCCACAACATAGGGCGCGGCCCACAAATGGAAGATGTCTTATTCAACTGGAGGATCACCGGCCATTACCGATACTTCGGGCCGTCTCGCTGACGGTCAGGTTTGCGGATTCAGTCGACTCCCATTCAGCGGGTCACTGGATTCAGCCCGACCGCAACGTACCTTTTCTCTGAAGCGGTTACCTGAAACGTCTGACGTTCCTTAAACCCAGCCATGTCGGCCATCAAGGCATCGGGCATCTGCCGAATGCGGGTGTTGAAGAGATTGATGGCGTCGTTGTAGAACTCGCGGCGGTCGGCGATTTGATTCTCGAGGTCCGTTATACGCTGTTGGAGTTCTAGGAACGTGGCGTTGGCCTTGAGATCAGGATAGTTCTCGGCGGTGGCGAAGACGCGCTGAACCGAGGCGCTCAGAGTACCGCTGAGCTGCGCTTTCTGGTTTACGGTGACGGCGGCTGCGTATTTGGCTCTGGCGTCGGTCAACTGCTGCAGGGTCTCGCGCTCGTATTGCATGTAGCCCTTGCAAACATCCGCCAAGCGAGGCAGTTCGTCGTGCCGCTGCTTGAGCAGAACGTCGATGTTGGCCCAGGCTTTGTCGATGTCGTTGCGCAGCGCGACGAGACCGTTATAAAGCGTCCCGAGATAAATCAGCAGCCCTGCCGCCACGAACACGAGTACGAGAAAAGGGATCACACCCATGCCTCCTGTGTGCTCCTACAACCATCCCCAATAGACCAGCAGAAAATAGATGCACACTATCGTGAAGACTGGGCTGCCCCAGATGTAGACCAGGGACTTCCAGGCCAGGGCTTGCACGACCTCGCGCTGGCTTTGGGAGGAAATCGTGAAGGGATCGCCTCGTTCTCCCTTGCCGATTGCCACGCGAGGGTGCAAGTCGAAACCGGCCGCGGCTGGCGTGCCTCGCACAATGCTTTGTTTTTCCGCGCTATCCGTAGGAGACGCACTGGGCCCATCTGGTGGGATCTGCGTGGCTACTGCGACGCCGCCCGAACTCGCGAGTCTACCGGCGTTGGAAGCCATCTGCGAGGACTCGGGTAGCACGGGCACAGGGAGGGCCACTCCGATGCGATTCAGCTGCTCGACTACGCGATCGGGAAGCACAATCGGCCCTCTGCTCGTGTTCCCTGCTTCGATGTGCACACTTTTGTCCCATGACGATCGAGCGAGCATTCCCTCCATCACCTTCGTCGCGACGTCAGATCCGGAGTCTCCGAAATTAAATTTGAAGTTAAGCGAGCGGCCGAAGCCGGAGCCAAAGGAAATACGGGTACTGGTTGCGTGCGGCGTCGGTGTCCAAGACATCTGGCCAGGATTCTCGCCGAGGGTGCCGTAGACAAAGAGAGGATACCCGGGCTTTATGATTCGCTCTTCCAATCGTATTTTGTCGCCGGAAAGCAGCCCGCGGAGGGCCACAAATTTCCGGATATTTTCGGGAATGAGGCTGCCTTTGCCAAAATACGATGACTGTATTTCATCTTTAAAGTTGCGATGCACATCAAGATCCGCACCCTGTGGATTGACGAGCACCTTTCCGGTGCTGTCGTCGAGAAAAAAAGGAACAGACAAGCTCTCGTCCAACACCTGCTCCCATTTGTGGTCATTTCCTGACCCCATCCATTGCCAAGCCTTTACCCGATAGTAGTAACAAGGGTCGCCGGTGATGGCCGCGGAGATCGTTTGCGGCCCGGTGGGCATCCCACTCACTTCCACCAAGCCTATGGAAGCGCTACGAATTTTTGAAAAGGGAGTGTTTAGGATGAGCCGCTTGTACCGCAGCATGCGGAATCCCTGAAAAAACAAAGCGACCCCACCGACGGCGCCGGCCAGCGCCATCAACATAAACCAGGAACCATCGGAGGCGAAGTAGAGGATCGAGAATACCGTCTGGGCGCACAAAGAGGCTTACCTCCTGAACTACAACCTGACTTATTCCTTCTATTCTAAGCGTTGAAAAACACAGGCAGGCCGGAGGTTAGCGGCACGATTTCCAAGTGCGCACCCCTGCGCGACGGCGGGAAGGTCAATCTCTTCTATCTTTCGGCGACGCGATCAAGATCATCAAAAAAAGTTGGATAGGACACGCCGGCGCAGTCGGCGTCGCGGATTAGTGTAGCGCCATTCGCGCCGAGGGCTGCTATGGCGAAGGCCATGGCGATGCGGTGGTCGCCGTGAGGCTCGATCTCCGCGCCGCGCAGCTTCCCTGCCGCGCGGCCTTCAACGCGCAGGCCGTCGGGACGTTCCTCCACTGTTGCACCCATGTGGCGCAGATTTTCGGCGAGCGCCGCAATGCGGTCGCTTTCCTTTACGCGCAACTCCGCGGCGTCGCGGATCTCGATTCCCTGCTCCGTGTACGGGCCGAGTGCGGCGAGCATGGGCAATTCGTCGATGAGCAGCGGAATTTGATCGCCTTCAATCACGCCACCCTTGAGCGAGGCGCCTTTCACCGCCAAATCTCCGACGATTTCTCCGTGGGCACTGCGCACGGACAACATCTGGAGCGAGGCGCCCATAGACGCGAAGACATCGAGAATCGCGGTGCGCGTCGGATTCAGGCCGACGTTGTGGATGAGCAGGTTTGAGTCCGGAAAGAGCGAAGCAGCAGCGATGAAAAAGACGGCCGAGGATAGATCTCCGGGGACGTCCAGAGAGCGCGGCTGCAAGTTCGCGGTGCCATTTCCCGCGGCGAGTCCTTGAATGCGGATGGTCTTGCCGCTCTTCTCGATCGGCGCGCCAAATTCTTCGAGGGCCAGTTCGGTATGGTCGCGCGTGCGCGCGGGCTCTGTGACGATGGTCTCGCCGTCGGCAAATAATCCAGCGAGCAACACCGCGGATTTTACCTGGGCGCTGGCCATGGGCATCTTGAAATCAATCGCGTGCAGGCGTCCGCCGCGAATTTCGAGCGGCGCGAAATTATCCTCGCGGGCGCGGATGTCGGCGCCCATTTGCCGCAGAGGACCGACTACGCGCTTCATGGGGCGCTTTTGCAGCGAGGCATCACCGGTCAATTGCGAAGTAAATTCCTGGCCGGCAAGAATGCCGGCGAGCAAACGCATGGTGGTGCCGGAGTTTTCCGCGTCGAGCGCGCGGCGCGTGCCATTGAGTCCGCGCAAGCCATGCCCCGTGACGCGCACCGTGTCTTTGTCGATCTTGACCTCGGCGCCCAGTGCTTTCATGCAAGCGAGCGTGCTGTGGCAATCGGCCGCGGCGGCGAAATGGCGCAATTCGCTTGAGCCGTCGGCGAGCGCGGCGATCATGGCGTAACGGTGGGAGATGGATTTGTCGCCCGGAGGCTCGACGCCGCCCGTTAGCTGCTTTGCAGGGTGAATGGTGCGCTTTTTCACGGACTGATTTTAGCATGCGGCTTGCGACGGAAGAATTTCACCACGGAGAGCACAGAGGCACAGAGTTCGGAGGGAGATGAAACCTGACCTTTTGTACAGTTTTGGCGGCGCAACAGCATGCGAGACGCTGAAACCATCCGGCACACTGTTTCGTATTATCTAGTGCAGGAGAAACCTTGATGTCGGCACGCAGCACCGCGCTTCAAATAGCAGCGAAAGCGGGAATGCTTCTTGGCGCGCTTTTTGTATTCACGATTTTGCTGGCGGCATTGCCGGCTCATCGCGTGCCGGCGCGGCAAGCGTCCACGCAAGAATCGGGCGCGCAGGCGCCGGATGTCGATCACAGCAGCATGCCCGGCATGGACATGACCGACGAGCATGCGAATGAAAAGGCCGCGGTCCACGAGATGACGCCGGGGCATCACGATGCGCACAGCGAGCACATGACGATGACGGCGATGCGCCCAGAGACTCCGGAAGACGTGCAGCGCGCGAATGAAATCGTGGCGCAGCTTCGCGCCGGCATTGAGAAGTACCGCGATTACCATGCGGCGTTGAACGACGGCTTCAAGATTTTCTTGCCGAATATCCCGCAACCGGAATATCACTTTACCAGTTATCGCAACGGGTTCCTTGAGGCCTTTACGTTTGATCCGGGGCGACCGACGTCACTGTTGTACCGAAAGACTTCGTCCGGGTATGAGCTTATGGGCGCGATGTACACCATGCCCAAGCGGGCGAACGAGGACCAACTCAACGCGCGAGTGCCACTGAGCGTCGCGATGTGGCACTTGCATACGAATCTGTGCATGCCGCCACGCGCACAAGTGCGCAACGCCGACTGGACCAAGTTTGGCTTGAAAGGCTCGATCGCCACGCAAGACGCTTGCGACGCGGCTGGTGGACGTTTCCGGCCGTCGATCTTCGGATGGATGGTGCACGTCTTTCCCTACGAAGATTCGCTCGACAAGATTTTCGCGATGCATCACCACATGGACTGACGCAGAGGGCGAGAAGCGCACAGCAATCCGGGCACAAGGGGGACTCGAAAAAATCGCCGACAAAAGGATGGCACAGACAAAGGTCTCGCGCGCGCCGCGATCAACGAATCGTTTGGTCAATCTCTCGAAATGAGAGAACCTGATATGTCATCAACGCTTGGACGGCCTTCACCGAGTTGCTGCTGTAGTGGATGCCATTACCCCCTCCCGTTTGTGTAAAAGAGCTGTGCATTAAACTTGGATCAGACAATAAATTGCCAGTCGAGTCGCGCGTTTGCGCGACGAAAACCGCTCCGTTAATTACTCCTACTCCCAACTTGCTGGAAGTAAATATGCCTCTTCCGATCACAAGAATGACACCATTCCAAGACGCATCGGGATCGTAGTCCAAAGTTCCCGTCACGAGCAGCAACCCGTAGCCGGTGCCGTGCCCGTGCAGATTAAAATCGCCATTGACAACGACGATCATAGGATTCTGCGCGGACATAGCGGAGGGCAAACTGGTCTGGTCCGCGGCAGTGCCGGAGGGCGGATTGAGCACCGAATCAGCGTTCTGAGTGATACTTTGAACGAGGCTATCGAGGCCGCTGGGAGTCTGAAGCATCGGCGATAGCGTAACGACGCCGACAGGAGGATTTTGCGGACTCAGATAATTGTTAGAGGGTACAGCCGCCGTTGAGATACCGGGCCCGTCATTGGAATTTGTATATCCGATTGCCGGAATGCCGGTCGGTGTGCCCGAAGCATCGCTGTCATTCCCATTGATCTGAAAATTGCCGTTACCAGACCCTTGATTGCCGCCAGAGGAGCCCTTGAACTGAACACCGGTACCATCCAATGTCAGCGCCGAAGGAAAAGTGGGAAAAGCTGCGGCAAAAGCCGGATCAGGTGCGACGGTGTACTGAACCATGCGCCGGCTCCCGTAAGGCGTCATCGCCAAGGCCGTGACCGTGAGTACCTGACCAGCGCCGGGGACCGGATTGCCATTCGAGAGAAGTTGCTGTGTACCGTCGTAGAAGAGCGGATTCAGATTGTCTTTCCCGTTGATACCGTCAACGTCGATGTTTCCGGAAAATTCCGTCCGCGGCGTAATGCGCACCCACTTGTAGAGCGGCCCGGCAATGTCTGTGCCGCCAACGCCTGCTTTGGGGATTACCGAGGTCGAAGTGATGAACGGCTGCTGCACTTGTACCGTGGCGTCCGTCACTGCAACTCCCCACTCTTGTCGATATTCTGTATCCGCGTAGGGATTAGTGGCGCTCAAGTCCAAGGGGTTCACCACCTCGTTGGACGACGGATTCACGATGTAGCACACCCGTGTTACGGGCATCATCTTTCCAGGTGCCGGAAAGACACAACTCGCGACGGAGTTTGGACTGCCCGCCCAGAGCCGGCCGCGTCCTTCCTCCAGACCCGCCTTCGCGTCATAGAACGCATGCATTGCGGACTTATAGTTCCCTTTTATGGCCGATTCCGTCCCTGCCATCAAGACCAGCGCCGTGGCCACTACGCTGATGAGCATCAGCGTGAAGATAGCGATAACAATAGCTACACCGCGTTCCGAGCGGGCCCTGCTCTTTAGTAGTCTGCGTCTTTCTCTCATACTTTCATGCGTTCTTTCACTTATTGATTCGGATTGAAGCGTGTCGCCTGCCCGGTCAGCGTAATCGTTCTAAATTGCCGAGTCTGCGGATCGCGCTGCGCGGACTGCACGATGAGCGTAATATCTACCTCGCGTATGTACGGCGGCTGCGACGGTGGCAGAGTTGTGGTGTTGTCAAAACCGTACGAAAAAACCGGCACCGACGTAGGGTTTATCACGTTGTCGAGATAAGGCGCGAGGTCGTCATTCGTAGCGGTCGCCGGGTCCCCGCCCTTCGCTTTGGGCGTGACGCCACGCATCAGCGTACCGTTTTGCAGCGAATACCGATACCGAATCCACTGGACACCATTTCCGGTGTCGGCTTCCACTATCAGATCGTTATTTCCAGGAATCACGCAGTTCCCCGCTGTTCCCAACGTACAAGGAGTGCCCGGGTAATTTGGCGACCACGCGAAGGGCAAAGCATAATTCCACGGTATGGCGTTGCTCACTGCAACCGCGAATGAGTTCTTCGGCGGATATCCGGCGGAATGTACGTCGCGCACAATCTGATCGATCGCGACGTTGGCTTGTTGGAAGGCCTCGGTCACGCTGCTCTCACCCCGGTAGCGCCGTTGCGCGCTCACCAAGAGCGAAAATACCGCGCCGGTGATGATCGTAAAGAGCACCGTTCCCACCAGCAACTCCACCAGTGAGAAACCGTTAGCGCTGTGGTTCTGCTTTTTCATTTCGGTCGCTTCAAACGTACTGGGCAACTATGCTAGAAAGTGGCCTTATTGAGGAATGCCGTTCTTCTGCACCGAACTATCCAGGGTGACCGGGAGCAACAACTGGGGGTTCCCGAGGCTCTGCGCCCTGCGGCAGCCGATAATGATGCGCTTGCTTACAACGACTCCATTGTTGACCTGCGGAAACACCGCCCAGCGCAATTCAAAGGTCGGGCCGGTGGGATCGTTTTGATCCACATACGACGGAATGTAGAACCCTGCAGGAGGAGTGCCTGCGCTGAAGTCGATGATCGCTGACTGGCCGCTCATGACCACTGCCGCACCAGGTGAGCCCGCGCCACCCAGACTGATGTTATTGCCGTCTTTGTCCGTAAAGCTAAAAGGCGGCGGCAGGCTAAGTGGCTGGCTCAACATCTGATCCAATTCGCGCTGGGCCACCACGGTGGCCATGGTATCCATGCGGTTCGCGACGCTGGACTGCAAGCTCGCCGGCACGAGTTGCACAACGGAAACGATTCCGACCATCAGAATGGCGCTCGCCAGGATCATTTCCAGGACGGAAAAGCCGTTCTGCTCCCTTCGGCCGCTTGTGAAATCGCAATTCGCTTTCGCTGACTGCATCCTCACTCCTGCTTTCACATCCCTGTCCAGGGGCCGCCCTTGGGGGCCTTCCAAATCTTGGTCTGGCCCATCAGTATGACGGAGATCGCTCGAAACCCGTATTGGTCTGGATTTGTGTATGCAAGCACCAGAAAATATGGTCCGGTTGTGCCGGCAACCGGGAAATTTACCGTTCCGCGGTAATCAAACGTAATGGTGCCCGCAAAATTCTGAGTGTTCTTAAGTCCGGTGCTCGGCACAGCACTCGGAGAGCCGCCATTCACAATCTGCATGTCACTCGGCAGCATCACGAGTGGCTCGCCCGTGTCCAGTTTTCCATTTCCATTCACATCGACAAAGAAAGTGGTGTTGTCCGGCGTGAGGAGCAGGCTTACGACGCTGTTACGCCGAATGGCAGTGTATCGCGCCAGAGCGATCAATTCCGCCGTTTGCTGCGCTATGCTGTTGAGGCGGTAGCTCTGGATTGCTCCGACCAACACCGGCAAGGCCACGCTCACTAGAATCAACCCGACAGCGAGGGTCATTACCATCTCAATCAGCGAGTAGCCAAGTTGCCTGCCGCGAATTGCTCCGCGCCGTGATTTCATAGGGAACACCACACACCCATTCCGATTTGGCACACCCAACAGGGAGCGTATTATCCTAAGCGAGTGTGTAGAAAGCAACCACCCTGACGCACTGGGCGTCTCAGGACCATTGATTAGTACTCTCAGGACTCCAGAATCCGTGGAACTTACGTTTCGTCTTTAAACGAGAGCAAGACTTTCACACTGCGGAGTATTAAAACGTCTAGGCTCTTCGTCCCATCTCCTTCCCTCCTTGCGTCCAATTGCACCCGGTACCCGCGCCAAGTATCATTAACAATTCATGCCGCCAGCCCCGCTCCATCTGTGCGCACGAATCCTCCGAGCCCTCTGCCTCGCGTTAACTATCGCATTCCTTCCGGTCGCCGCCCTGGCGCAATCCAATGAGATTCTTCCCCTCGACCAAGTCCAAGCAGGCATGCAAGGCTACGCGTACACGATCTTCGCCGGCGATCAGGTTGAAAAGTTCGATCTCGAAGTCATTGGGGTGATGCCCAATTTCCTTGGGCCTCGCCAGTCCATTATCCTGGTCCAACTCAAAGGTCCGAAAGTCGAGCGCACTGGCGTCGTCGCCGGCATGAGCGGCAGCCCCGTCTATCTGAACGGCAAACTCGCGGGCGCGCTCTCCCTTAAGCTCGGCATCTTCACCAAAGATCCCATCGCGGGCGTAACGCCAATCGAAGATGTCATTCGCCCGCCGGCGCAAAGCGGCGCGCAACAGTTTCCCCTTCCCCTTGACACTACCGCCGTACAAAGAACCATTCCGGCGTTTTCGCTTCCGACAGGCTCCGCTCTTGCGCCTATCGAAACTCCGCTAGTCTTCTCCGGCTTTCAGTCCGCCACGTTGCAGCAATTCGCTCCGCAAATCCAAAGCTACGGCTTCGTCGCGGCACAAGGCGGCACGTCCGCGCCCCGCCCGGAAGACGCCCATCTCGTTCCCGGCGACATGGCTGGAATGGTCCTGGTGCAAGGCGACGCGTCCATCAACTCCGCCTGCACTGTCACCGCCGTGCAAGCTGACCGTGTTTTTCTCTGCGGCCATCCCTTTCTCAATCTTGGTGCCGTCCAACTCCCGATGGCACGCAGCCGAGTCCTCACCACACTCTCTTCCGATCTCGCATCCACGAAAATCGTCAATGTTGGCGGCTCTATCGGCACCATTACCGGCGATCACCTCACAGCGGTCACCGGAAAACTTGGCGCTCCGCCACCGATGATTCCGCTGGATCTCGACGTCGCCACGCCAATCGGTGAGAAGAAATTGCACTTCGATGTGGTCAATCACCCCAAGCTCACTCCCCTGCTCGTGGCCATCACGGCGTTCAACGGTCTCACACAAAACGCCATTTACGGAGAAGGCACCACGCTGCACCTCACCGGCGAGATTCGCCTGCGCGGCCACACGCCGGTGCAAATCGAAAACAGCTACGCCCCGGGTGACGCCCTGATTCCCGACGGTCTTCCCATCGCAGTCAGTGTGCAGAGTATTTTTACGCGCTTATTTGTAAACACTTTCGAAGTTCCTGAGGTCGAGCGCATCTCTCTTCGCGTCGAAAGTGTTCCCGGCCGCCAATCCTTCGCTATCGATAGCGCCTGGCTCGAAAAGGGCGAAGCCGCTCCCGGCGAAACCTTGCGGGTGCGAGTACTCCTGCATCCGTATCGGGGTGCCGCCCGCGTCGAAGAAACCACCGTCCGCGTTCCCGACCAAATCGCGCGCGGCGCCACACTGCGCATCCTCGTCACTGACGGCGACACTCTCAACCGCGCCTCGCGTGGCTTCGCCTTCGGCGGCGCAAGCGGGCCTTCCGGGCTCGACCAGCTCATCGCCGTCCTCAATCGCGAGCGCCGCAACGATCGCCTTTACGTCGGCCTGTTCATGCCTTCGCCTACCATCCTTTGGGAAGACAAAGAGCTTCCCAATGTTCCACTGTCCCAAATCAACGTGATCGACGGCCGACCCGCTCCCGGCAGCGTCCAGGTCCTTCGCGAATCCTTGGCCAGCGAATCGTCTATACCGCTGGGCGGACCCGTTTCCGGCGTAATTTCCTTGAACCTCCAAATTCGATAAGAGCCCAATGCCACCACTCACGACTCGCCACATGCAGTGCTGTCATGCTGAGCGCATCCGAAGTGTCATCACTCCAAAGCAAAATTTCACGCGCGCCCTTTACCTCCTTCCCTTCCTCTGGCTCTTTTACCTCCCTTCCGCACGTGCCGAGCACACGCGCACCTGGCGCCAAGCCTCCTACGAAGACTTTCTCAAGGGCACTCCTCACGGTGTAGCCGTGCGCAGCGATGGTCGCCTCGAGCTTGCGCCAAAATTTACGCTGATCGCTGACGCAGACGCATCCTATCTTTGGTCCCTGCGCGTCGACCCCAAAGGCGCTCTTTACGCGGCAGGTGGTTCCCCTGCAAAAGTCTTCCGCTTTGATGGCAATGGGACAGGCAAGCCAGCCACGGTATTTGAATCAAGCGATCTCGTCGCCCAAGCCATCGCCTTCGACGCCAAGGGCACGCTCTACGTCGCTACGTCTCCCGACGGCAAGGTTTATCGCATATCAGCCTCCGGCGAAAAGGCGGTCTTCTTCGATCCCAAGACCAAATACATCTGGGATCTCGCGTTTGCTCCTGACGGCACTCTGTATGTAGCCACCGGCGACAAAGGGCAAATTTTCGCCATCTCTCCAGACGGCAAGAGCGAGTTGTTCTACGCCAGTGACGAGGCCCACATCCGCGTCTTGGCCTTCGACACGCACACCGATCTCCTGGCGGGCACCGAGCCGAGCGGCCGGATTCTCCGGGTAACCCGCTCCAGCAACAAGAACGCTCGCAAAGAGAAAGATGCGGCCGCCGCCGAAGGTTTCGTTCTCTATGAAACCGCCAAGCGCGAAGTCACCGCGCTCGCGGTAGCTCCCGACGGAAAAATCTACGCCGCCGCCATCGGAGAAAAGCAGCGCCCTTCGACCCCAGCGCCCACCACCATAATCACCACTCCCCAAGGCACCACGACTGTCACCGGCGCTGCCGTCATGCTCGGCGGTCAGCCCCAGGGACAAATGCCGTTCATTCCCTTCCCGCAGCAGCTTTCCTCCAGCATCTATCGCCTTTCGCCCGAAGGCGCGCCCGAAGAGCTTTGGAATTCCCGCGACGATGTGGTCTACTCGCTCGCGCTTAATTCCGATGGGCGTCTTCTCGCTGGTACCGGCAACAACGGCGCGCTGCTCGCTATCGATGGCCGCGGCGTTTTTGCGCAACTCGCTAAGGCCGGCTCCGCGCAAATCACCGGCATCGCCCGCAATTCCAGCGGCAAGCTCTTCCTCTGCACTGCAAATCCCGGAAAGGTTTTCTCCGTTGGCCCCGAGTACGAGCCTGAAGGCACTTACGAATCGCGCTCCTTCGACGCGCAGCTTTTTTCGCAGTGGGGACGCCTGGATTGGTGGAGCCCTCCGCCCGCGCCTTTTGACAAGGGCGCGCAAAAATCTTCCCCATCGTCTGGCGCACCGCGCCTGGAATTCTTTGTACGCTCCGGCAACACTGAAGATCCCGGCAAGGAATGGTCCCGCTGGTTCGGTCCTTACTCCAAACCGGGAAGCAGCACCGAGTGTCCGCCTGCTCGTTTTGTGCAGTGGAAGAGTGTGATTCACGATGGCCGATCCGGTGACGGCATAAGCTGGGTCAGCCTCGCTTATCTTCCGCGTAACGCGGCGCCGGTCATCGACGCGATCGCCGTGCAAGATCTCGGGGTGCGGGCGCAAGCCAACATCATCATCCAGACCGGACAGCAACCCACCGTCAATCTGCGTCAGCCGCAAACTTCCACTCCGATTGGCGTGGTCATTACGCAAAGCTCTTCACCTCTGCGATTCGAACAGCCACCGCAAGGCTTTCAGCAAAAGGGTTTTCAGTCCGTTCTGTGGGCCGCGCACGACGATAATGACGACGAACTGCGCTTCTCCGTCTACTTCCGCGGGGAAAACGAAACCGAATGGAAACTTCTGAAGGACAAACTCGAGCAGAAATTTTATTCCTGGGACAGCACCGCCATGCCCGACGGCGCCTACTACCTCAAAATCGTAGCCACCGACGGGCCGTCGAATCCGCCAGCCCAAGCCCTGACTACGGAGCGCGAAAGCGAGCGCTTCGTCGTCGACAACAGTCCACCGGCGATCGAGGGATTGAAGGCCGTAGCAGGAAAGGATCAGAGTGGCCCCAATGTTTTATACTTCACCAGCGTTCAGTTCACCGCTCGCGACGCAACCAGCAGCATCGATCGCGCCCAATACAGCATCGACGGCGGAGAGTGGATCATCGTTGCGCCAAAGGGTGGGATAAGCGACGCTCCCGAAGAGCATTATGAATTTGACGCGCCGAGGTTTTCACCCGGCGAACACACAATCGCGGTTCGCGCCTACGACCATTTTGAAAACGTCGGCAGTGTCAAAACTATTGTCAAAGTCCCGTAGCTCTGCAGGATTTTTAGATGTGGGCAGGAACTCTCAAATTCCTCAACGCCTCTCACGGCGTATGGTATTTCTCGATCTCCGCGCCAAACCCGATTCGACCATCGCCGTAAGGCTCATTCCGCACATGCACCACTCGCGCTGTACAATGCGTCTCCTGCGGTTTGCTGCCAGTGACTTCCGCCGGCATACGCAGCGTGCAATCGATCGGCATGCCTACCTGCAGCGGCGCCGACGAGGCAAAGAAAAATCCGCCCCGTGAAATATTGATGGCTTCGGTAAAATGCTCGCTCTTGTCGGAGGCCAGATTGATGGCGCGAAAACGCAAAGAAGTGCGCATGTTGTGGCGGGCGACCTGGCGGCGTTCTGAGCTCATAACTTTCTCCTCCACGCCAGGAAGGAACACCAATCCGCTGGTCCGGGAGGGCATTTACGAGCCTAACAGAGGCGCTCGGCTGGTCAAGTAACAAAACGCGACCAGACTTTTTATAAAACTCTCAGTACGGAAGTGCGGTACCACCTTCGCGCCTTCTCTGTCCCTTCGCAAGGCGCATAGCTATGCGATAATATTCAGGCCGCTGCAGCTCACGGCGATTCCAACAGGCTTTTAGCAGGGGTGCTCGCGTCGACCAATGAGCGCAACAACCTCCACCTCGGCCTATACGCATCTAACCTGGCAAGCCATTCTCGACGCTCACAGCCGCATCGCTCCGCGCATCCATCGCACCCCGGTGCTCACTTCCGCGTCGCTCGATGCCATGTCCGGCGCGCGCCTCTTCTTCAAGTGCGAAAACTTGCAAAAAACAGGCTCGTTCAAGATCCGTGGCGCCAGCAATGCCATCCTCTCGTTGAGTGAAGAAGAAGCCGCGCATGGCATCGTCACGCAATCGAGCGGCAATCACGGAGCCGCGGTAGCCTGCGCTGCGGCGTGGCGCGAGGTCCCCGCGTTCATCGTAATGCCCAAGAACGCTCCGCGCGTGAAGGTGCGCGCGATCGAAGCCTATGGCGGGAAAATCACGTTTTGCGAGCCCAAGGTTTCTTCTCGCAACGAAGTTTGCGCTCAAGTTCAATTGGAAACTGGCGCTGCACTGATTCACCCGTTCGACAACGATCAGATCATCGCCGGCCAAGCCACCGCCGCCAAGGAATTGCTTGAAGAAATTCCCGACCTCGACGCGGTCTTCGCGCCCGTAAGCGGCGGCGGGCTGCTCAGCGGGACTTGCCTGGGCGCTAAGGGATTGCGCCCCGGCATCCTCGTCTTTGGCTGCGAGCCCGAGCGAGCCGATGACGCTTATCGCTCGCTGAGCAGCGGCACGTTGCAATCCCTCGAATCGAGCGACACCATCGCCGACGGCTTGCGCGCATCGCTCGCGCCGAGAACGTTCGCCATTCTGCGCGACAATGTCGAACGCATCCTGCTGGCCAGCGAGGATGAAATCATCGCCGCCCTGCGCACCGTCTGGGAGCGCATGAAGATCATCATCGAGCCATCTTCGGCGGTAGCCATCGCTCCGCTGCTGAAGCCGGACACCGTAGCAAACCTCGGTCTGCCCGCCCGCGCCGACGGCGCACCGCCAAAACTCGGCGTAATCTTCTCCGGCGGCAACGTCGACCTGTCCTCTCTCCCCTTCTAGTTACCTGTGTTCGGCCCAGGCGAGGCCATCAGGCTCCTTGCCCGTCGCGATGTAGCCGGTTATTTCCAATTTTTTCAAATCTACGACCGCCACCTTGTCCTTGGCGCTCACCGCGACATATGCCCGAGAGCCATCGGGCACGATGAGAATACCTGCTGAGCCGCCGCCAAAATCGAAGCTCCTGACTTCCTGGTGCGTACCGACATCCAGAATCACGAGATTTGCATTGGATGACCCGGAGGATCCGCCGGAGACCAGCACGCGCTTGCCATCGCGAGCGAACTTCAGACGATTACCCCTTACGGAGATCGGGAAAGTCAGCGTCGCTTTCTTGGTGGGAACATCGATGATGGTGACGGTCCCGTCTTGAGCATTTGCGACCCAAATTTTCCTGCCGTCGGGGGAGAGGTCGAATCCTTCAGCACCTCGACCGGCGGCGACGTTAGTTACCCGCCAGGTCTTCCTTGGATTACTAGGCGGCGTGCCAGGCGGCAGACCGCCAGAGGGCGGCGTCGAAGCCGGCGGAGGCCCCGGGGAGGGAGCGGAGACTTGTTCGATGATGCTGATAGTTCCAGAGCTGACGTTGGAGGTGAAAACGTGATCGAGATTCGGGGAGACGGCAACCATGTGTGTTCTGTCCTGGCCCGTGCCGATCAGCCAGTCAATGGTTTGCGTGGCAGGATCGTAACGCCCAGCGGCCTTATTCGTTTCCGCAGTGAAATACAGCTTGCCTCCCGCGAAGGCCAATCCATGCGGAGAATGCAGTGCGCCGAGATCAATGGGAGGCAAAGCCTCTTGAGCGATGAGATCGACAACAGAAATGGTGTGAAGAGCGCCGTCGGAGCCACCGTAATTGGAAATGTACGCAAGCTTGCCGCCCGGCGAGGCCTCCACTTCATGAGGATCCGGCCCCGCTGGTGCTCGCCCGACAACCGTAAGGGTCGCAGGATCAACAATCGCCAGCGTATTGGCTTTTTTCTCAAGGACCAGCAAAGCCGGCGAAGGCGTTTGCGCGCCGACTGAGCTCGCCGCTAAGAAGAGAATGCCAGTGAGAAAACTTCTCACTACTTCTCCTTCAGCTTAAGCTTGCCCGCGGCCTTGTTTTCCTCCAGGAAGGCGCGAAGTTGCGTGCTGGCGTCCAGCAGCCGGATCCACTGCTCGTAATAAAGGGTGACGGGGAAGCGCCCGAGACCGTAGACGCTCACGCCTCCCTTTTCCCCTACACGGAAATCGAGCTGACCGGTGCGGCGGCTGCCGCCCTGCTTTTCGAGTTCCGCCAAACGGGCCTTCAACTCTTCATAAGACGGCTCAGCCATGTAGCCTCCTCAGATGGAGATGAGGGGGCGATTATACCGAAGCATGGGCCGTACAGAGATGCGGAATTGTGGTTGAGGGAGCTGCTCGTTCCGACGGGTCGAGCGCTTTCTTCTAGATCTGTCGAAAATTAAGCGTTGCTGCGACGAATCACTGTGCCGCAAGCCCTCCAAAACGAATGGCTTACGTGCCGCAACCGAGTTTAGCTTTGCGCCACGGTAACCGTCGCAGGCTGCTGCAAGCGGAACTCCAGCAGCGTTTCGCTGGGCACTTTTACTTGCTGGCCCCGGGTGAGCACCTGCACGGCTCCTCCGGCTCCGGCGCCGACACCCGCGCCAATCGCCGCGCCCTTACCGCCTCCGGCGATAGCGCCGATGATCGCTCCCAGAGCCGCACCGCCGCCGACTTTTTCCGCCGTGTTCTTGCCGCGCCCTTTGCCCTGCAGCGTGTAATCGCTGCTGACCACCGGATAGTCGTGGCCATCAATCACCATGCGCGTAAGCTCGAGTTGCAGCTCGGAACTGCCGGCCATATGGCCCGCCTCTTTCGCTTCGGCCAGGCGTCCGTAGACATCAGTGCCCTTGCGAGCCACCAACGCGCCGTTCACGGTTAAATCGGTTTCCAGGCTGGCGTGAAAGATGTCGCCGACGTGGTTTTTCGAAGAATCGACGCCGTCAATCATGCGCACTAAAATGCTCTGGCCCGCGGGAATCGTGACGGTTCCGCCTGCCGCAACCGGCTGCGCCTGAGCCACCGGCGCGGGAGCAGGAGCCGGAGCGTACGTCGGAGCGGCAGCGGCGGCGCCGCCACCGCGGGTGAACGTCACTGCCACGACATCGTTGACGCTGAATGCTTGAACATTGCCCTCTATTTCAAAACGTAGCACCGCCTGCGTGCCGCCAAGATAGCGGCCCTGCAGGATGCGCCCGTCTTTCAATTCCAAGGTATCGGCTGCTGCAACCGCGACAAACAGGAGACCCAGGGCGGCTGTGGCAACAAAACGTACTAAACGCTTCATTCTGATTCCCCTCTCGGCATGATGCGCGAGGCGATCCGCGTACCCTTACGGCCTGATCAGGAAAACTCCGATCAGAAGATCGCGCCCCCTCGCGGTAGTCTATTCTAGTGCCTTTGATGTTGTCATCGCCTCATTAGATGTATCTATTGAGCCGACTGGTAGATCCGGCGCGTGATATCGGCCATGAGCGCGGCGCTGTCTTTGGACTCCGCCATGCCGCGCACCAGGAGCACCAAGACGAACGGGCGTGGTGCGTAGACAATAGCCGCGTCATGGTGGATTTTGGTCAACTCCCCGGTCTTATGGGCCACGCGGGTGCCCGCCGGGAGTCCCGCAGGGATGGCTTCGTTGAATTTTTGGCGCGTTAGAATGTCAACCATTTGGCGGGACGAGTCCGGGTCGACCGCCTGGCCTTTGGCAATGGCCTCCAGCAAGATCAGCAGGCCGCGCGCGGTGGTGGTGTTGTTCATGCCCTTCTCATAGGCGTTGTTGTCTTCGACCCCGCGCAATACGCTCATGCCGTCAGCGTGCAGCGAATGCACAGTGGCGCGAATATTGTCCACCCCTAGTTTTTCGACGAGGAGGTTGGTGGCGAGATTGCTGCTCACCGTAATCATCAGCTCGCAAAGCTGGCTGAGCGTGCGGATTTGCCCAACGGCTTTGTATAAATCGCTTTCGGAGTCGTCGGTAGCATCGAGGGTGTAGACCGAGCCGTCGACCAAACTGTGGAACTCGTTCTGTATGGAGAGCGGATCATCCAGCTTTAATTTACCCTCGCGCACTTGATGAAACAGCTCGATCATCACAGGGACTTTCATCGTGCTAGCGGCATGAAACACTTCATCTGCGCGCGAGAACCATTCCATCTTGCCGTCGAGGGTGCGAAAGGCGACACCAACGTCCGCGCCGCTTCTTTCAATGCGGCTTGAAATGTCGGCCGCAAATTTTTCGTCAACGAGCTTTGCCGCTGCCTTCGCGCCGTCACCGCCCGAAGCAGGGATGTGTCCATACTGGGCAAAGGCAAAAGGTGAGGAAAAAACCGCGAAACCTAAAATCAGAGCAAGAAAATGCCGAGGAGTCATGGGACGGGATATTGCCCGAACGCTGCCCGCAAAACAACCGCGAGCAAAGGAAAAGGGCCCAAGCCGAATCGGCTTGGGCCCTCATCAATTGCAGCAGCTTTCTCTTGATTAGAACCTGCGTCGCGCCTCGTCAGCTTCTTCAGCCAAGCGCATGAGTACCGCGACGATTCCAGTGTTCTTGTTGTTTGAGGGATCGATGAAGAGCCCGTCGTCGACGAAGCTCTTAACCGCGGACACCGCGCCCCCGCCACCGGCTTCGCTCGTAGGACGAATAATGGATACCGGTCCGAACTTCGAATTCAGGAAGAATGTTGGTTCCGGCATGATCAGGTTGGTCTGGAATAGATCGGCAACTGTTTCGCCGCCGCCTATTGAGCCGGTCGCGCCAGTGTTGGGATCGACCCCGGTATTGAGTGGGGGGAAGGTAAGGTTGCCGTCGGTGATGTTCGGCGCGTTTCCGGCTTTGTCTTGCCAAGTCTGAAAGTGCATGGTCTCGCTGGGACCGATGCTAAGAAGAACCCGCAAAACTTCCAAATTAGTTACTTTCTGAGCCAGCGTCGGATAGAGGCTGGTGCCACCTTGCTCGATGAATCCAAAGTGAAAACCAGCCGTGCTCGCAATGGCCTGAAGGTGATTGGGAATGGTGCCGTCCGAGTTCAGTGCGGCCTCGGCATCGGTCTGGGGAATAGCCGGGTGCTGTCCCTTGGCGAGATCGGGCACGGCATTCTCGAATTTGCCTCCGAAGTCCGGATTCTGCAACGCACTGCGATACCGCGTCCACCAAGTCGTGTCAACCGTCAGTTGCCTCAGATTCGTGAGCCGTCCAGTCTGCGGCACTCCAGTCACCCTACTAGGCGGGAGAATCGCAAACTGCTGACTTAGATCGATCGGTTTGGCGCCCTTTGATTGCAGGTAGTTGTTCAGGAATCGATGATGGCTGATCTCGTCATCTGTATTGTCCGCGATGTACTGAGGCATATCGCCATCGAGGACCTGGAGAGCAGTAACGTACCCTGCGGCGAGTCCCGTGCTGATGGCCTTGCCATTGAGTTGCAGATCGATCCCAGATAGACCTACAGAGCTGGGCACGTTCGGAGTCGGTCCGCCGAGTTCCGCATATTGAATCCACAAATCGGCTTCGACCTGCTCCAGCGCGCTCAGGAACGTCAAAATCGCGATGTCGCCCTTAGTGATCGGGGCATGGTCTTCAGCTTCGGCGAAGGCAGCCGGACCGGAAACCAGTCCCACGCCTGCGGTCACTGCACCTGCCGCCACCATGCCATTTTTCAAAAACGACCGCCGATTATTGCGGCCGCTGAATACAGTTCCGTCTTTCTTCATTTTCTTTCTCCTTTTCAAATCAAGTCGAGTGTTGCAAGCGGGCGTTAGCACACGTGTACTCAGGCTGGAAAACCGGCGAGGCCGGCAAATTGTGGTCGAGAGTTATAAGGTTCAGGATCACAGCTCGCCGTGCTCCTGCTGTGGTTGCCTAAGTTGCTGCAACTCCGCCGGGTTCGGAATTGCCGCGGGGTCTTACGTCGATATTCAGAGCATTCCAGAGTGAACTTCACCTTCGAGAGCGACGCTGAGCCACTAATCAGCCCGTCGCCAGCAGTCACTTTAGGATTTCACAGAATGCGTAATGTCACAGCGAAGTAAAGTTGCTGTCAGCCCAGCGCACTTTTTATGTCTGTGGAAAAAGTCGGATTCAGCGCACTTCGGCGCTTTGCGGCGCAACGTTGTAGCCGTCCACTTCAAGGACCGCGGCTTTGCCACTCAGGTTCGAAGCACGATAGCCGGCGATAACTTGCTTCTGCTCGCCAGGCAAGAGCGAAAAGTAGTTGTCCGACCAGAAAATCGGCGTCAGATCCTCTCCGCCTTTTCCCTTGGTGACGCGCAGATGCACCATGAAGGCAAGGCTGCCGGTGGGATTGCGGACGCTCACGCGGACCCCCGCTTCGCTGCCCTGCTCTTCCTTAGAGGACCTAACGTCCAACGTTACTCGCGACAACGTGTTCAAGCCGGTCAGATCGGCGAACTGCGCCTGCGGCGTGTACACTGTGTCCTGTTTGTGCTTCCAGTCGAGGACATCCGGCTTCGTCGATAGCCAATAAAAATTGTCGCTGAGCTGCTTGCCCGCGGCGTCGTGCAGTTCCAATCGCAAGAAGTAGGTCGTGGTTAGCCCTTCGATCTTCGGGAGATCGAAGGCTTTGGTGCTGCTGTCCGGCGCGACATTCATCGTCCCCTCTTGCGAGCCTTTTTCCTTCGAGTCCAGGTTGTAGAGTTTCGCGCTGACTTTCACGCCCTTGACCGCTTCATACGTGCTGTTCACCACCGCGACCGAATTGTCGTCCCACGAATACTGGACGTGGATCGGCTCCATGGCCTTTTTAGTGCCGAAGTAGCCGCCAGCGGGGATCAGATAATAGTCATACAGGTGCCAGATCAACGAGGGCCAGGAATTGTTCAGCATCCACTGAATCACTCCCGTCGAAGTGTACTTGTTGCGTCCGTAAGCCTCGAACATGGCGCGCTGCCCGTCGTAGGTCATGGCTTGCGCTTTGCGCAGGTAATCGTCGAGCGAAGTCGCCGTGCCATAGCGGCGGTTCAATCCGTCCGTGAACACGTTAATGGTGGTGAATCGTTCGCCGCCGGAGTGGAAATTCCAGACTTCATCGATGGGCCACAAATGGTCCTTGGGAATAAAACGCTCGAGCGATTCGCGCGGCGGAACCGCCGGACCCGGGCTAGTTTCGGTGTTGTAGCCGTAGGCACCGCCAGCCTCAGTGTCCGCAATCCAATACACCGGTGGAACATATTCGTAGGGCCCGGTCATCTTCACGCCAGACTGGCCGGTGACAGTTGTGGCCGTGGCGCTTGCAGACGACAGTGACGGATTAGGCCAGTTCAAGTCCTTGAGAATGCTCAAATACGTCTTCTCCACGTTCGCCGGCGGTGGCCCGTCGCTGCCATACAGCCACACAAAAACGCTGGCGTGATTACGGAGAATTCGTATTTGGCTCCGCAAAGATTCGGCGGCGATTTTGTACTGCTCTTCCTTCCAGTTGCTCCATTGTTCCCAGGCGTCGCAACAAGTCCATCCGGGCATCACCAAAATTCCCAGCTGATCAGTCTTTTCGTAAAACTCCTCGCGATCAATGCGGCCTTCCAGTCGAATCGTGTTCAGTCCCATGTCGCGCACGTAGTCGAGGTCCGCATCGAGCCGGCGCGAAGACCAGCGCAGCAAAATGTCTGGCGCCCACGCCGCTCCGCGAATCAGAATCTTACGGCCGTTGATCTTGAAGAGCCGATAGCCTTTGTCGGTCAACTCGGAAGTCACTTCGCGAATCCCGAAGGTCACGCTGCCGGCGTCGGAAATCTTATTGCCAATCTCGAAGGAGAGCTTCGCCGTGTAGAGATTTGGCTCGCCCATCTGGTACGGCCACCAGAGCTTCGCGTTCGCCAGCTTCAACTCCGAATACTGTTCCGGCGCAAAGCTGACAGTCCTGGACTCGCCGGCGCCCAGCGATACCTGCTGGCTCACTTGTCTTCCGTCGACCTCAGCGCGAAGCACTCCGTTCACCGCACGATCGGAAGCGTTCCGCAAATCAGCGCTGACGGTCAGCGCCGCCGACTTATAGCCGTTCTCGAGCTTAGAGCTGACAAATGAATTGCGCAGCGACACGTCCCCGCTGGCGGTAAGAAACACTTCCTTCCAGATGCCCATGTCTTTGTCCGGAGGCGTGGGATTCCAGTCCACCCAGCTGATGCCTAGATCGTTTTTACTCGGAGCAAACACTTCGACCGCCAAGGCATTGGCCGTGCCGGCATGCAGGGCCTTGCTCACGTTGAACTCAAAGGTCGCAAACGTTCCCGCCACGTCGCTGGCATCGGCGATCTTTTGTCCGTTGAGCCAAACGTTAGCGCGGTAATTGATGCCCAGCAAATGCAGCCACTTCGTTGCTCCCTCGTAGTCAGAAGGCAGCGAGAACTCCGTGCGGAACCACCAGGAGCAGCGAAAGGGGCTGCCCTTGGGCAAGTCCTGGTTCGCGAAAAATGTTTTCGACGAATAGTCCATGCCCGGAAACGATTTCAGGTTGGTGCCATAATTCGGATCTGGGTAAGTCTTATCGGCGACCAGAGCTCCCACAACCGTGCTGGGAACATCGGTGTGGTGCCAGCCCTTCGCGTCGAAGGTCCGTGCCGAAATCTCTGCTCCGCCAGCCTTCACTTCGCAAGACGACTGAATTTGCCAGTCCTTATGAAGGAAGATTTTCGATGGCTCATCCGCACTAAAAGCAGCGCGGCCGCTCAGCAACAATCCGGCAGCCAGCGTGAGAACAAAGCAACCACGACGCGACATAGCCTCTCCCAAAGAGCGTCTCAATTAGATGGAATCCGGCAAATGGTGAATGACTCCGCCAATGTTAAACCGATTCAATTCACCGGGAGCCCCTTTTTTCAAAACTCAGGCAAGCCGCGAAGTGTAACACACGCGTGTCGCTGCCAACCGACAGCCATCTGACGGTTGCATATTTAATTAGGCCGGTGATAAAATCCGTGAACTCTTCAGGCCCCCAGAGCAGTTTCCGAGCTTATATCCTCTGTTATGTTGTCGACGTTTCAGGGGGAATTTCTAAAGGCAACTACTATTATCCATGATGTATCACTAAGAATACGACGGCAGTAGTGCCATGTATGCATGGGTGGCGTGGACTCGAGCAAGGCTGATACGCGCCGCCAATTAAGGCCGACATAGGCGTGGCGCGAGTGTCGAACCGGTCGGTCTACGGAGGACGCTAAATGAGGGGCCGAGTCGAATGGTTCAATAGTTCGAAGGGATTCGGCTTCATCGCGCGCGATGACGGTCCAGATGTATTTGTCCACTACACCGGAATCGTAGGCGAGGGATACAAAACCCTGGAGGAAGGGGACACCGTTGAATTCGAAATTGTCCAAGGTCCCAAAGGGCCGCAAGCTGCAAATGTGACTCGGCGTACTCTCGATTCTCCGCCGCATAATCAAGTCGTCATGGACAAGCAGGAGCCTTCTGTGAAACCCCGTTTGACCACCTACGATCCGAGGAATGTTCCAGAATGGCTGAACCTAATGGGTCAGGATGTGCTCAAGGGAGCGCGCGTTCCACCCACCTACACAACGGTAGTAGATCAAGATCGCAAATTTGTTGACGTTTCTAAAAGTTTCTCCGAGCTTGTCGGCTACAAGATCGAGGAGCTGATCGGAACGCGCTACGACCACTTAACCGCACTCAACACCGCCGACATTCCAACGACATTCAATCTGTTCTCCAGACTCGGATACATGCACGGCCTGTGGATGTTGGTTCATCACACCGGATACCGCATCTTGATTCGATATGAGGCTTGGCTCCGACCGGATACGAACATTCAATCCAATATAGACCTCGTAAGGACCCTCAATGAGGGCTTCAGTGCGACCTAGCTGCGGCCGTGCGATATGAGAGTGCACCCGTTGTGGTAATCCGCTAAGGATTCGGCGTTTGTAGACGGTCTACGGAACCGTTGGCATGAAGTGGAATTTGAAAATTGGTCCCGGAGGAGGGAGTCGAACCCACACAGAGCAAAGCTCCGGCAGATTTTGAGTCTGCTGCGTCTGCCAGTTCCGCCACTCCGGGCCTATTAGAAAAATAGCACGAGGCTCGCTCGTCCGCCACTTGAGTTTTCCACAGCCCCTCTGGACTCGGCCAATACACAGGGATAGGCTAATGTGTTCCGTTCGGTCGGGGCCGCAATCCCACTTGCGGTGCCGAACGGTTCAAGGGTTCTACGAGGCAAACATGGCTACTGCTGCTCCCGTTCCCGGGACGCCCCCGGCGCATCGGGGTTTGACGCATTGGATGCAGCGGGTTCCGAAGGAACTCGACGCTCTGCAAAGTGCGCCCGACAAAGACGCCGTGCACGATTTACGCGTGGCCATCCGGCGCTGCCGTTCCGTCGCTGCGGTAATGAGAGAAGTCGATCCCGATCCCGCATGGCACGAAATGCGGCGATTGCCGAAGAAGCTCTTCCGCAAGCTCGGCGAGCTGCGCGACACGCAAATCATGGACGAGTGGGTAGCGGAACACGGCGCGGAAAACGACAAGCTTCGCGTAGCCCTTCACAATTTCTTCCAGGAAAGAGAGCCTGAACTACTGCGGGAAGCGCTGCGCCTGGCCTCCAAATTTGACGGGAAAAGCTGGCAGCGCTTGGAGCGCAAGCTGCACAAGCGGATGCGCCTGGTTCCCTCCGGAAGCCTCGCCGCGCAGTGCTTGGCCGTCGAGCGGCTGAATGAAGCAAAGGAATTGCACAGCAAGGCCATGCGCGCGGACAAACCCGCCGCTTGGCACCGGGTTCGCATTGGCCTGAAAAAATTTCGCTACACAGTCGAAAGTTTGCTGCCACAGCAATACGAGCTATGGAGCCCGAAGCTGAAGCAGCTCCAGGACGTTTTGGGCGAGGTGCACGACCTGGATGTGCTGCGCGTAATCATCAAGCAACAGGCTACCGGCGAAGCCGCAGAGTTGCAGCCGGAGTGGGAACGCACGATCGAGCGCCAGCGTAGCGCGCGGCTGCAGGAGTATCGCGAGCTGGCCATTGGGAAAGAGAGCGTCTGGCACGAGTGGCAGCAAGCCCTGCCGCATGGGAAGCGCCTGCAAACGGCCGCGATTGCCCGGCTCCGTGCCACGGCGCGCGCCGCGGACGCTCATCCGCGCCGCGCTGCGCAGATTTCTCGCTTGTCCGTGGCGCTGTTCGATGCGCTGGGCCGCGCACACAGCGCTCCGGTCTTTGACGACCCAGACATGCGTCGCGTACTGCGCGCAGCGGCGCGGCTCTGTGGACTGAGCCTAGACGGCACGAGCAAGCCGCCTCAAAAAGCGGCGCGCCGGTTCTTGCTCGAGCGGCCTGTCCCGCCGTCCTGGACGCACAAAGAATGGGAGCTCCTGGCTTGGACGATTCGCTATCACCGTGGCGGCGAACCAAAAACCACAAACAGCGCCTTCGCCGCGTTGCATTCGGACCAGCAATCCAACGTGCGAGCGCTGGCAGGGGTGCTCCGGCTGGCGCGTGGGCTGCGCAAGTCCGGAATCGAACATTGCGGCGGGTTTCGCGTCGAGAAAACCGCGGCTGCGGTGCTGCTGCATGTTCCTGGGCTCGTCGATTCGGCGGAGAACGCCGCGCTACTCGCCGCTGCAAAACATCTCCTGGACACCTACCTCGGCAAGCCGCTGATTCTTAAGCCTGCCGCACCGCACCAATTAGTCGCGCTTCCTTCCCCCACTTCCAACGAAGTCCCCTTCGCCGCCGCTTCCGACTAAACCTTCGACCAATTCCGCTCCTGGCTGTTGCTGGGAGGACGGCGACAATGCGCGCGGTTGCGCGGGCCCGGTGGCTCCTCTAAACTCACAATTCGTACGTACTAAGGGGTCGGTTTGCGAAAGATTTTGCGGATTGCAGTATGGTTCTTCGGGATAGTTGTGGTTGTCGGAGGCGCCATCATTTGGTGGCTGGTGTACCGGCCCCTGCCGCAGTTGGATGGCAGCGCGTTGCTGCCCGGCCTACAAAAGGAAACAACCGTGGTGCGCGATCGCTGGGGCGTGCCGCACATTCGCGCGGATTCCGTGGAAGACTTGGCTGAGGCGCAGGGCTACGTCATGGCCCAGGACCGTCTGTGGCAGATGGATTTGCTGCGGCGCGTCGCGCGCGGACAGCTTTCCGAGATCCTCGGCAAAGAAACGTTGGCGATCGACAAAGATTTCCGCACCATGGAATTTGGGCGCGCAGCGGAACGTGACTTGGAACTGACGGATAAAGACTCGCGCAGCATCCTGGAAGCGTACGCTCGCGGTGTAAATCGGTTCATCGAGCAGCATGGCAAACACTTGCCGCTGGAGTTCTCGCTACTGGGATACAAACCCCAACCCTGGCAGGCAAGCGACAGCTTGACCATAACCGCCTACATGTACCGGACGCTGACGAATACCTGGGAACACGAATTGGACCGCGCCACCGTCGAAGGGCGCGTGGGACCCGAACGCGCCAAGCAGCTGTTTTCGCCCGACGTCGCGATGGACCACGTCGTGATCGGCGATCCCAATGTCCCGAATGATGGCTCGCAGCGCACGCATGTGCAGACCGACCAGGACGATGATGATGACGATGACACCGAGCCGGACACAGTGCTCAAGGCTAGCGCCGATGGTAGAGATGACGCGGCTCGATACCCAGACCTGACTTCGGCTCTGGCCGCCAGTGTTCGCGATTCTTTGCTCGATATGCAGCAGGAAATTCGCGGAAGCTTGGGGAGCAACAACTGGGTCGTCAACGGCGGCCACACGGCTACCGGTAAGCCGCTGCTGGCCAACGACACGCACCTGGAGCTAAACCTGCCGCCGATCTGGTACGAAGTCCACCTGACCGCGCCCGGATGGAACGTGAAGGGATTCGCTTTGCCCGGCTTACCGCTGGTCGTGATCGGTCACAACGATCGGATCGCGTGGGGCTTCACAAATAATGGCGCGGATGTGCAGGACCTATACATCGAGACTTTCAATCCCGCCGCCCCGGATGAATACCGCGCGCACGACGTGTGGACCAAGGCCCAGGTCTACGACGAGGTGATTCACGTGAAGGGCGACGCGGATGAACACTTGAAAGTGATGGCGACCCGCCATGGTCCAGTCGTGCGGCGCGACGGCGACAAAGGGTACGCGCTGCGCTGGACGGCCACCGAGCCGGGCGGACTGGGCGGACTGACGAACACCTATGGCTGGCTGGGCAAGGCGCGGAATTGGGAAGAATTTCGCAATGTGATGAAGCGCGTATGGGGGCCGGCACAAAACGCGGTCTACGCGGACGTCGACGGGAATATCGGATACGTGATGTGGGCCCGGGTGCCGGTTCGCAAGAAAGGTCACGGAGAAATTCCGGTCCCTGGCGATACGGACGACTATGAGTGGACGGGCTACATCCCGTTCGAGCAACTCCCGCAGGCGCTGAATCCGGACAGCGGCTTGATTGTGACCGCGAACGCCAAGGTGGTCGGCCCCAGCTACAAACCATATCTCACCGATCGCTGGGATGAGCCTTACCGCACCGCGCGCATCTACGAACTATTGCGCGATAAAGGCGGCCTGCGCCCAGAGGACATGCTCAAAGTGCAGACCGACACGTACAGCTATCCCCATGCCTTCCTGGCCGATCAATTGTCCGCAGCCGCGAAAACCAGTCAGCCGAAAGACGAGCGCACCAAGAAACTAATCGAGGGTCTAAAGGATTGGAATGGAATCGCTGACGCTGACTCGCCTGAAGTTTCGTTTTTGGAGGAAACGCGTCGCGCCGCGATTACGCTCCTCCTGGAACCGTATCTGGGCAAAGAAACAAGTTTGTATTCGTGGAGGCGCACCGCATTCTTGCAGAAGATTTTGACGGAGCGCCCCGCGAAGTGGCTGCCGATCGGCTACAAGACCTACGATGAGTTGCTGACTGCGGCAGCAGAACGCGCCGTGGCGCGCCTCGCGGAAATGAGCAAGAAATCTCGGGTCGAAGACTGGGCCTGGAAGCGATTTGATGCGCTGGACATGGTGCATCCGCTGGGGCGCACTGGTTTCCTGAAGATTTTTCTGAGCATCACGGACAAGCCCCAATCCGGCACTGCGTATAGTCCCCGTGCCGCGACCAATCATCACGGTCCGGCCATGCGTTTTGTGGCCAACCTCGCAAACTGGGACGAGTCCATCATGCTCATCCCCGGCGGCCAGTCCGGTCAGCCTGGCAGCGGCCAGTACACCGATCAGTTTCCCTATTGGTACGAGGGCCGCCCGATCTACCAAGCCTTCAGCGATGCAGCCGAAGCGCATTCGCGGAAGCATACTTTGACGCTGAAGCCCGCGCCGTGATTCCATAGCGTTTGATAATGGATTGTCTGCAATCTCAAAGGTGCTTTAGAATGCTGTTTGCTGACTGCAGCAAGAAAGTTTGCTCGCGTGAACTCAACAACACCTGCAAAGAAGCCAGAGCCGCCGAAAAAGCCTGACTTTGAAAAGTCGCTCGCACGCCTCGAGGAAGTGGTGCGGCGGCTCGAAAGCCCGCAGCTTGCCTTGGACGAGGCCATGAAGCTATTCGAGGAAGGCGTGGAGCTTTCGCGTGAATGCCAGAAGCAGCTCGAAGAAGCGGAAGGCCGCGTCGAGATTTTGCTGAAGAAGGCCGACGGAAAACTCGTAGCCGAGCCGTTCGAGCCCGAACCCGGAAAAGAGAACGAAACTTGAGCTCGGCCCGACTCGAATGCCTCATCCCACTTCCGCCGCGATGAAACCTCCCCCATTCTTTGAAGAAGACCGCCTGGCCGTCGACGCCGCGCTGGAGCGCCTCCTGCCTCCGGAATCCGCGCTCCCAGCCTCGATTCATCAAGCCATGCGCTACAGCGTCTTTGCCGGTGGCAAGCGCATTCGTCCGATTCTCTGCCTCGAAACCGCGCGAATTTTCGCACCGGAAATCGCCGCCGCGCTGCATCCCGCTTGCGCCATCGAAATGATTCACACCTATTCGCTGATCCACGACGACCTCCCCGCGCTCGACAACGACGATCTCCGCCGCGGCAAACCGACCTGCCACAAAAAATTTGGCGAGGCCACCGCGATTTTGGCTGGCGACGCCCTGCTGACCCTGGCGTTCGAAACCATCGGCGCAACACCAATCGAGCCCGCCCGCTGCGTGGCAATCGTGAAGGAAGTGGCCGGCGCCGCGGGCACCGTAAACGGCATGGTTGGCGGCCAAGTTGCTGATTTGGAGGCCGAGGGCCGCCGAGTCGCGCCGGAAATGTTGGAATACATTCACAAATCAAAGACGGCTGCGCTGATTCGCGCTTCCGTCACCGCCGGAGCCCTGTGCGCTGGCGCCAGTGCAGAAGCCGTGGCGCGCCTGCGGCGGTTTGGTGAAGCGATTGGCTGGGCATTTCAGGTTACCGACGACATTTTGGACGTCGAGGAATCTTCCGCGGCACTGGGCAAAACGGCCGGCAAAGATATCGCGCAGCAAAAAGCCACCTACCCCGCGATTCACGGCTTGCAGCGGTCCCACGAAATTGCGCATCAACTGGCGAACAAGGCGGTCGCTGAACTTGCGCCGTACGGCGAACGCGCCGGCCGCTTGCGTCAAGTGGCCGAATTCCTGGTAATCCGCCGCGCTTGAGGTTCGTAACATGACCGCCAAGCCGAGCAGAAAACGCCTCGACGCCCTCCTTGTCGATCGTGCGCTGGCCGACTCCCCGCAAAAAGCGGAAGCGATGATCCTCGCCGGTGAAGTGCGCGTGGACGGCCTGCGTGTGGACAAGGCCGGCACGCGATTCCCGGAACATGCGCGGATTGAAGTAAACAGTCGCACAGAAAAATACGCGAGCCGCGGTGGAATCAAGCTCGAAGGCGCGCTGGCGGATTTCAGCATCGACCCCCATGGCTCCGTTTGCCTCGACGTCGGCTCATCCACCGGCGGATTCACGGATTGCCTCCTGCAACACGGAGCCGCACGCGTCTACGCGCTCGACGTTAACGTCGATCAGCTGGCGTGGAAGCTGCGGCAGGACAAACGAGTGGTTCCCATTGAGCGTAACGCCCGAGAACTCCGCCGCGAAAACATTCCCGAGCGCGTGGACCTCACCGTCATCGACGTCTCTTTCATTTCCGCAAGTAAAGTCGTCGCCCCGGCGGCCGCAATCGCAACGGAGGGCGCCCAATTCCTGATCCTGGTGAAGCCGCAGTTCGAGCTGCCGCGTGAAGACGTCGGGCAAGGTGGCATCGTCAGCGACACCGCCTTGCACCAGAAAGCGATCGCGACAGTTCGCGAAGCAGCCATCGCCGCGGGACTCGACATCCTCGGCGTTCGCGCCAGCCGCCTGCCCGGCGCCGAAGGCAATCAGGAGTATTTTCTGCACGCGCGCAAGACCGTGCGGTAGAATCGCAACTGCATGCGCGCATCCGCGGCGTTTCACACCATCGGCATTATTTCCCGGCCCCGGCGTTCGAATCTGGAGGCCGTCGTTCCGCCCCTTCTCGAGTGGCTTGCCGCGCATGGCATTCGCACCCTCTACGACACCGAAACCGCCGGCGCGCTGCACGATTCCTCGCAAGGTTTGAGCCGCGTAGAAGTCGCCGAGCAATCCCAACTCCTGCTGGTCCTCGGCGGCGACGGAACGCTCCTCGCCGCCGCCCGCCTCGCCGCCCCGCTCGGCATTCCCATTCTCCCCATCAACATGGGCAGCCTCGGCTTCCTCACCAGCTTCAAGATCGAGGAAATGTATCCGGCATTGGAACAGGTCCTTGCGGGCCGCTTCTCCTGCAGCGAGCGCATCATGCTTGACGTCGAATTGCACCGCGACGGAAACGTGATCGAGCGGCAAAGCGTCGTGAATGAAGCAGTCGTTAACAAAGGCGCCCTGGCACGCATGATTGACCTCCATCTCACCATCGATGCCGATTTTGTCTGTCGCTACCGCGCCGACGGCTTAATCGTCGCCACGCCGACGGGCTCGACCGCCTACTCTCTTTCCGCGGGCGGTCCCATTGTCCATCCCGGCGTCGAGTCCTGGATCATCACGCCCATCTGCCCGCACACGTTGTCGGACCGGCCCGTCGTCGTACGCGACTCCAGCTCGGTCGAAGTGCATTTGTCCGGCGACACGGAATCCGTCTTTCTGACTCTCGACGGACAGACGGGAATCCCCATGCAAGCCGCCGACGTGGTGCGCATGCGCCGCGCGGCGGAACGCCTGCGCCTGATTCAGCCCGCGCAAAAATCCTATTTCGAAATTCTGCGCAACAAGCTGAAGTGGGGAGAGGCCTAGAACAGTCGTGGGAATTGAGATTTAGAAATAGCTAGAAAACCTGCATGCGAAGTAGGTCCTGCCGCGTTTCCCGCCGGCGAATAATCCGAAATCGCTTTCCAGCCACCAGCACTTCCACAGGCCGGCATCGCGCATTGTAATTTGAAGTTTGCGACATCCCATACGCGCCGGCGCTCCAAATCGCCAACACATCGCCAGTCTTGACTTCCCCAAGCGGCCAATCACGCAAAAAACAATCACCCGTCTCGCACACCGGGCCGACGACATCAACCCGCCTCGCCGCTCCCGAAGCAGTTCCCCGCGCAACGCGCGTAATTGGATGAATCGCATCATAAAGCGCCGGCCGCATCAGGTCGTTCATCGCCGAATCCACCACCACAAAAGTCTTGCCCCGATTTTCCTTCACATACAGGACGCGCGTCAGCAACACTCCCGCTGGTCCGACGATCGTTCGCCCGGGCTCCAGCAAAAGATGCAAGCGCAAAGGCCGAACTGCTTGCGCCACCATGCGCGCGTAGGCTTTTCGCCCGGGAACTTTTTCGTTTGTGTAGCGAACCCCCAGCCCGCCGCCGACGTCGATGTATTCGAGCGGAATTCCCGCGCGGCGCAACTCACCCACATAACCGGTCAAACGTCGCAGCGCCCGCTGGAACGGACCCAGCGCGACGATTTGCGACCCGATGTGCACGCTAATTCCCCGCCATTGAATATCCCGCGAATCGCGATGCGCCACATACAGCCGTCGCGCCTGCTCCCAATCCAGCCCAAATTTATGTTCGTGGCGTCCGGTCGAGATGTGCGGGTGGCCGCCGGCTTGCACATCCGGATTCACGCGAATCGAAACCGCCGGCACCGCCGCGCCGCGCCTCCGCTCTCGCGCAGACTCTTCCAGCAAAGCCGCAAGCTCCGCCTCGGACTCAATATTGAAAAGCAAAATGCCGCGCGACCCGCGACTCCCAACGGGACGATAGCGAAGCGCCTCGCGCATCTCCTCGCGCTTCTTGCCCACGCCCGAAAACACAATGCGCCTGCCAGGCACGCCGATGCGCTGCAAGTGCTCCAGCTCGCCGCCCGATACAATGTCGAAGCCGCTGCCCAAGCCGGCAAGGTACTTGAGGATCGCCAGGTTGCCGTTGGATTTCACCGCGAAGCAGAGCGTGTGCGACAAACTGCCGAAACCGGCGACAAGTTCCTTGTAAGCGTCGCCAATCGCCGCCTGGCTGTAAACGTACGTGGGCGTACCGGCCTTTTCCGCGATCTCGCTCAGCGACACACTCTCGCAGCGAACCGATTCGCCCGCATCGGAACCGCTGCCGGATTTTTCCCAGGAAAAGTGTGGCGTGAACGTTGCCGGATCAACAAAAGTTAGCTTCTTGCGCTGCCGCGCGGCCGCCCCGCTCATCGCGCCTTCAGCACGACCAGGGTCCGGTCATCCGCGAGCGGCGCGCTGTCCGCGAAGTAGTCCACCTCGCGCAGAACAATGTCCGCCATCTCGGTGGCCGTAACTTCGTGCTTAGCCTCAATTAACTTGCGCAACCGCTCCGTGCCAAAAAACTGGCCTTCGCTGTTGGTCGTTTCCGCGATCCCATCGGAGTGAAACACCAGAATGTCGCCGGGCGCCAGCGTGACGCCCCATTCGTCGTAGCTGACATCCTCATAAATACCGAGCGGAAAGCCAGTAAGCTCGATCTTCCCGCAGCGGCCATCCTTATAGAGCAGCGGCTGCGACTGCCCCGCGTTGGCCACGCGCAACTTGCTCCGCCCCTTCTGCCAGGTCGCGAAGCATGCGGTCATAAATCGCCCTTCAATGCGTCGTTCCCCCACAAGCTGGTTCATCTGCCGCAGCATTTCCGCGGGTTGCAGCTTCTGCGGCGCAAGGCTGCGCATGATCCCAATGGAAACCGCGCCGTACAATGCCGCGGCTGTCCCTTTGCCGCTCACGTCGCCGAGCGCAATGCCAAGCTGTTGCGGCCCGTACCTCAAAAATTCGTACAAGTCGCCGCACACTTCGCGCGCCGACAAATACCGCGCAGCCAACTCTACTCCGTAATCCTCCGTGGGAACCGGACGCAGCAGCGCGCCCTGAATACGCTTGGCGGCTTGCAAGTCGCGCTCGAGACGGGCCTCGTCGCGCGCCACCTGCTCGTACAAACGCGCATTCTCCAGCGACACCGCGAGGTTCCCGGCAAGAATCGAAAGCGTCTGTACGTGATCCTCCGTGAAGTAATTCAGTTGCGGGCTCTCAAGGTCCAACACGCCGATCACCTTGCCCTTGTGAATCATGGGAATGGCCAGCTCGGAACGCGTCTCCGGATTGACCATCAGATAGCGCGGATCAACCGTCACGTCCGGAACAATAACCGGTTCCTTGAGGGTAGCGGCCGCGCCCACGATGCCTTCGGTAGCGGCGGCCCGCAGCTTGCCCTGCACCCGCTGGCCGTGTTTCACATCCACGCGATGACGGAACACTTTCTGCTCTTCGTCGTAGAGCATGATGCTCAAAATTTGATAATCGATCACGCGCTTGGTCTGCTCAGCGGCGCGCCGGAGTAGCTCTTCCACGTCGAGGATCGACCCCGTTTCGCGGCTAACCTCATTCAGCAGCAGCAGCGTGTCCGCCTGCGCGCGAACCTTCTCAAACAACCGCGCGTTCTCCACTGCTATGGCCAGCCGGCTGGCCAGCAGCGTCAAAATCTTCTGCTGCTCGCGCGTGAAATAATCCGGATGTCGGCTTTGAATGTCCAGCACGCCAACACAGCGGTTCCGCAGCATCAGCGGCACCGCAAGTTCCGAACGGACACTCTCGATAGCATTGATATAACGGGCATCAGTGAGCGTGTCTCCCACGCGAACAGAATGGCCCGTCGCGGCCGCGGTGCCCGTTATTCCCTGCCCCACCGGAACGCGCAAGTTTTCCGCCAGCTCGCGCGGATAGCCGATCGAAAAGCGATGCCTCAGGTAGGATCCATCGCCCTCGAACATTAGCACGCCGAAAATTTCGTAATCGATATGCCGCTTGATCAGCGCGGCGCTCCGCGCCAGCACTTCGTCAAGATCCAGCGAAGCGTTCACCTCTTCGCCGATTTCCGTGAGCGTGGCCAGGACTTCGGCGGAGACCTCGGGAGCCGGCGCTGGGGCCAGGGTTGTATGTTCGTCAGTGGGAGTCATGCGCCACTCGCATTATAACAGGAGCGCGAGCGCTGGCCGCGCTTGGCGTAACTCATTGTGTTTTTTTACGATTTTTTTCCTTCGCGCCCAACGTCAGTACGCCCACGTCCAGGAGATTGCGGTAGCGTTCCGCGTAGTCCAGGCCGTAGCCCACGACGAACTCATTGGGAATGGTGAAGCCGACGTAATCCGCGCGGACTTTGGCGATGCGGCGCTCGGGCTTGTCGAGCAATACCGCCACACGAATGCGCCTCGGCTTGCGCTGCTCGAATACACGCAGCAAATATTGCAGCGTCATGCCGGTGTCCAAAATGTCTTCGACCACGATCACCGTCTTCCCCTCGATGCTGGAGTCCAGGTCGCGCGTCAGCTTTACTTGGCCGGATGTATGCGTCTCGCTTCCATAACTCGAGACCGCGATGAAATCGAGAGAAATGTCTCCCCCGATTTGCCTCGCCAGATCGGTAAGAAAAAATACCGAACCTTTCAGCACACCGACAAGATGGAGGGGTTCCACTGGAAAATCCCGCCTGATTTCCTGCGCCATTTCCGCAATCCGGCGCTGGATTTGCGAGTGCGTAATCAGCGTGCGAACGCTTTCGAGCGCCTTGCGTCTGGACTTAGGTGTGTAGCGCGCGGATTTCGCCATATCGTTTCGAAGGAACCGGAACTCTAGCGTACAGCGCCCCTTTCGGCAAGGTAGTTGAACCCCTTTTTGGAGTGCGGCGGTCTGGTTTACGCTGTTGACCACGAGCTTCGAGGGGAGCCTCGAAGGGCTGCCGCTTTCACGGAGTAGGCCCAGCCCAGGCCGTCACCAATAGGTAGTAATCCATGAATTCAGCCCCCTGAATCGTCGGAATTTAAGTTGCACTAAGGATGTAGCCGGTAAAGAGCCGCCCAAGCGCAAGGAAGCGGAAAATCACAAGTGTGAGTCTAATTCAGAGACTCTTTCTGAAAGGTGCCCGCAATGAACAGGAATCGATGGGTGACAGCAGCCCTGGTTTGCACCGCCTTAGCCGGCGCCGGTCTGCTGCGTCGGGCCAACGCCGATGCCAGCGACGAAATCAAACGCCTAGCGGCCCTGATGGACTGGAAACCGGAAACCATCGTGGCCGACATCGGCGCGGGCGACGGCAGCTACGCTTTTGTCGCAGCGCAACTGGTAAGCGGCTCCGGAAAAGTCTTCGCCACCGAAATTGACCAAGAGAAACTTGCTAGCCTCAGATCTGATGTGGCGAAGCGGCACCTCGCCAATGTAATCATTGTCGAGAGCAAAGAAGCAGACACGAATCTCCCCGCGGAATGCTGCGATGCGATCTTTTTGCGCCGCGTCTACCACCATTTGACCAAGCCATCCGAGTTCAACGCCGCCCTGGTACGCTCTCTGAAGTCCGGCGGCAAGCTGGCCATCATCGACTTCCCACCCCGCTCCGGACTCGACCCGGTCGAAGGAGTCCCGGCGAACCGTGGCGGCCATGGGATACCCCAGAAAGTAGTCATCGAAGAACTCACCTCGACCGGACTGCAGTTGGTCAAGACCATGAACGATTGGCCCTCCAACGATTACTGCGTGCTCTTCGTGAAAAAATGACTGCCCTCGCGGACCGCAGCCGACGACTTTTCTGCATGTGCCACCAAATGCTCTAGCGTTTTCTCACGTCTCATGTGTTGCGCTTCGGCCAACGAAAACCATTTTATCGCTACATCAAAACGTCTTTTCGAATGCTCGCGGCCCTCTCGCCGTTAGAAATCGCTGCAGGGCACGGGCGATCCCCTCGCGTGCCGATCAAAAACACGCAGCTTTATAAAAATCTCGCAACAAGACCAAACCTTTTCGTGCGTTCTCTCGTTTAACACAGTAGCAATCCAGTTTAGCCGAGTGGTTCTGAGAGTTCGTCACGCGTTCGGCGTGCCGGGCGTGCGAGTGCCGCGGCAGCTTTTTTCCGGCACCGCACCGCTGGCCCGTTCGCGCCATCGCGGTGGTGTGCTCGCGGTGCTTGCTGGCTCTACAGCCGTCTTTTTTAACCGGCCAGAAGAGTCTTCGCGCGCCGAAAGAAACTTCCGCGTCACCAAGGGGGGACCACGATGAACTTGCACTTGCGCCACTCATACTCGGCCTTTACACGATTGTTGCTTCTCGCCGCCCTGTTTGCAGCGGTTCTGCCCAGTTACGCTGCGGCACAGTCTCAACAGACCGCCAGCGCGTCTTTTCCCACGCTGCAATCGCGGGCGGAACAGGGTGACGCCGTTGCTCAATACAACCTCGCGCAATCCTATTTGCGCCACGATCCCACCCACGATCCCACAAATGAAGACTACCAATCTGCCCTCAAGTGGCTCCGTGCGTCCTCGGCCCAGGGTAATGCTGACGCGGAATTCCTCCTTGGCTACTTGTACGAACATGGCCAAGGCGTTCCCCGCGATTATGCCCAGGCCGAGGAGAACTACCGTACCGCGGCGCTCCGGGGCCACTCGTCCGCCGAAAACAATCTCGCCTCTCTGCATCAGCACGGCCAGGGTGTCCCGAAGAACCTGGGCAAGGCCTTCGAATGGTATCTCGCTTCCGCCCAACACGGGAATCTCGTCGGCCAGTGCAATCTGGCTACACTTTACTACCTGGGCGCCGGGACCCACCGCGATTACAAAGAAGCGGCCAGGTGGTTTCGCGCGGCAGCCGTTTCAGGATCCGCCGAGGCTCAAAACAGTCTGGGAGTTTCTTACTACAAAGGTCTGGGCGTCCCGCTCGATTACACGGAAGCCGCCCGGTGGCTGCGGCTTGCCGCGCTAAACGGTCTGCCCGGCGCGGAAACCAACCTGGCTTACCTGTACGAGCAGGGGAGAGGCCTCCCACTCGATTACGTCGCTGCCTACACCTGGTATTCCCGCGCGCTCGCCGCAGGCGACGCCTCAGGTGCCGGCCTCCGCAACGAGATCTCGCACCTGATGACGCGCAAGCAAATTGACGAGGCCGCTTCCCTCCTCGCCACCTTTTCCTCCCAATCTCAACAGCAACCCACGCCGGTTGGTGCCAGCCTGTTTTCGCTCCTGCAGAGCCACTAACCTACGGGGTATTTCTCCAACTCGTTCATCAGCCACCAAGTAACCGGAATGGCCTTTGCCCGAGCCTCAGGTCGTCTAACAATTACGGTCAACTCGGTGCGAAGGAACATTCTTCGTTGTTCTATGCGCTTGGCAGGTATAGAATCCGGTACTTTCCCGGAAAGTCACCAACCAGGAGCTAGATCATGGAAGCCGAACTGCGTCGCTCGCCCCGCGTCCCTTTCATCGCCGAAGCCGAAATCATGGAAATCGAAACCGAAGTACGGCTCAGCGCGCGAACCGGAGATCTAAGCAAGCACGGCTGCTACATGGATATGGTTAATCCGCTGCCCCAAGGCACATCCGTGAAGGTAGCCATCGAGCATGGCCAGCGCACCTTTAGCGCGACTGCGGCTGTGGTGTATTCCCAGACACACCTCGGAATGGGGCTCGAATTTTTCAATATGGATCCATCCGAGCAGGACAAGCTGGACCAGTGGCTCGCCGTGTAACCCCAGCGACGGCCGTATCGATTGCTTCCACCTACCGAAACCAACTTCCCCAAAGAAGCGCATACAGCGTTTACTGTATTCTTGCCAATGCTCCGCAACGGATACCATTAGCCCGTTTCGCAAGCGATGAATTTGACGCCGCGTCCCCGGCCGGAGCGTTGGCGTGCTCCTGAACGAAGAAACAACAAGTGAAAGCCAGAGGAGATTTTCTCTGATACGCGTCCTTCTTGTGGATGACCACGAAGTCGTGCGCCGTGGCGTGCGCTCGCTCCTCGCCGCACGCACCGATTTTGAGGTATGCGGAGAGGCGGTGGACGGCCAAGACGGCGTCGATAAAGCCAAGCTGCTTAAGCCCGACGTCGTTGTGATGGACGTCAGCATGCCCAAGCTAAACGGCTTCGACGCCACGCGTTCGATCCTCAACGTTCTTCCGGACATCGGCGTCTTGATCTTGAGCCAGCACGAATCGCCGGAAATCATCAAGCAGGCCTTTCTTGTCGGCGCGCGCGGCTACGTCGTGAAATCAAGCATCGCGGACAAGAAAGGCCTG
>Ga0209240_1000038_pt1 | contig 47853 bp, 42 predicted proteins | sample GraSoi_2013_80cm_FD_185828 | JGI IMG/M metagenome (GOLD analysis project Ga0209240, IMG submission 185828) | Grasslands soil microbial communities from the Angelo Coastal Reserve, California, USA - Sample 9_17_2013_80cm (SPAdes) (version 2) | ecosystem: Environmental > Terrestrial > Soil >...
CCGCCATTACCGTTTCCCTTTTTCCTTATGAAATATGATCTGGTTGTTGTCGGCGGTGGACCCGCCGGCTATGTCGGAGCCATCCGCGCAGCGCAGCTCGGCAAACGCGTGGCCTGCGTCGAAAAAGAACGCGCTGGCGGCACTTGTTTGAACTGGGGTTGCATCCCCACCAAGTCGTTACTACGGAACGCTGAGCTCTATCAGCTTCTTCGTCATCGCGCTTCCGATCTTGGATTTCGTTTCGATAATTTAGGCTTTGATTGGCCCAAGATTATTGCTCGCAGTCGCGCCGTATCCGACAAACTAGCGAGCGGCGTGGAATTTCTATTTAAGAAGCACAAGATCGACTATATCAAGGCAACGGCTTCCATCCCCGAGCCTGGCCACCTTGCGTGCAAAGGCACTGACGGCAAAGAACAGGTCTTAGACGCCGATTCTATCCTAGTCGCCACCGGTGCCACCTCCCGGCCAATGCCTGGCCTGCCGATCAACGGAAAAACCGTGATTGATAGCCATTACGCCATGATCATCGATCCTCAGCCCAAGCGACTTCTCATTATCGGCGCCGGCGCGATCGGAGTTGAGTTCGCCTATTTCTTTAATGCATTCGGCACCGAAGTAACCCTTATTGAGATGCTGCCGAATATTTTGCCGGTAGAAGACACCGAGATCAGTGTCGCTCTCGAAAGGGCTCTTACCAAACAGGGCATCAAGATCCTCACTAACTCGAAGGTTACTGAGACCGCTACTACCAAGGACGGCGTTCGATTGACCGTTGAGGCCAAACAGAAACAGACCTTGGAAGCAGATTCCGCACTGGTCGCCATTGGCGTGTCGCCTTTGGTACCTACTGGTTCATCGCTCAAACTCGATCCGAAAGGGTTTATCCAGATAGACGACCGTTACCAGACCAACGTACCTGGTGTCTATGCAGCCGGCGATATTATCGGACCACCATGGCTTGCGCATGTTGCCATGTGGGAAGCCATCCAGGCCGTAAACGGCATCTTCTCCGCGGCGACACCTAAGCGGCTAAAGACGTTTCCAGGCTGTACTTATTGCCAGCCTCAGGTCGCCAGCGTCGGTCTCACCGAACGCGCCGCCAAAGAAAAAGGCATCAAATTCAAAGTCGGCAAATTCCCATTCCTGGCCAACGGAAAAGCTCTGGCTGCCGGCGAGCCGGAAGGTTTCGTCAAGCTGATGTTTGCCGAACCGTACGGTGAGATTATCGGCGCCCATATTATTGGCGCAGAAGCCACGGAGCTAATCGCTGAGCTTGGTCTCGCCATCAATCTCGAAGCAACGCATGAAGAACTCGAAGCAACGATTCATGCGCATCCGACCTTAAGCGAAGCGGTTCACGAAGCGGTTGGTAACGCTTACGGGCTGGCTATACATATTTAGGGCGATTCGAGCCCAAGATTGTTAGGGTGAAAACCTGGGTGCGCCCTAGACGTTATCATTTCGTTTTGGCCCGATCGCGCAGGGATTGAGCCGTTCAGTGCAGCTACTTTCACCCACAGCTGCTAAATCACGCGCCGGATCCCTGGCAATTTAATCCGTTGCCACCCCTACGGCGCGGCTCAAATCCGGCGCGAGTACACCTAGCGAATTTGCCGACTCATGGGCGCGCCGAGATTCTCGCCCCACCAAATCTTTCGGCCGTTCAGGTTTTCCTGAGCCAGTCACCACGGGGAAAATTGCCCGGGTCATCTCCACTTACTCACAACGTTAATCTGAAGGTTTCTTTATCTATCACCCAAATATAATAATATTCTACTGGTGAATAACTCTCGCTTTTCGATGTAACGGCTTATCGATAAGCGACTTATGGCGCTGAATGCCTGGTAATAACCTCCGATGCCTTGGTTGAATTCCTCCATTAACTTTATCGGGACTGGAGTTTAGCGAGTTGTTCACAATGTTTCCGCCGTTCTCCACGAAATCGTTCACAGAGCGTTTAGAGACGGAATATGTGACCAAAGATTCGCCGTCCTTAACATGAGCCGTCTGCTGTCTGCACCCCTGACCTCAGTTTAGTCTATCAGCTTGTAGTCGGCCGGAGGTACAAATAGTGATGGCTCCTGCGGTCCCAGGTTTAGATTCTGCCATACCGTCGTTGCAGTGGCTGTTTCCGATTTTACTGGAAGATGAGTGGACTGATTGACCCAAATAAAACCTGAGTAACGGTATTTGTCGCAAACCTCCCCGTTGATGGTTTCTGTACCAAACCTTTCCCCGGTGACGCCAATTTCTTTGGCTAGCTCAGAGACATCAAAAGATTTTATCGACTTCGGATCGAAAGCACTTACCCGGTAGAGCCCTCGGGCAACTAAGACCGTGTACATCATGTTGACGTCGCCACGAAGAATGACCACCAGTTCTCCATTACTGTTTTGCTGCTCGGTGCGGCGTTTGGCCCCATCGACATACATCCTAATGAGAAAGGGTGTACCCGATTTGCGAGTGGTTATCACGTCAACGCTGTATTGGCCAGGCGCGCCCGAAAAAGGCCTGGCAGTCGTTTATGCTTTCGCTTGGAACGCGGTTGTGATGATTAGGGAGAAAAACAGACCTGGAACGAATACTCTTTTCATAGAACCGGATTTGTTTTGTTTAATTCTAACTACTCACATGGAACTTGGCTTCTCAACGACCATTCCGTAAGAAAGATCTGAAAAGCGAATAACCCTAACATGAAAGCCTAGGGCTTGTAACTCGGCGACAGCTGGGTCGATCAGCCAAAAGTACTCTTCGGCTATGGCTTGGGCTGTGTTCCGGTCTCGCTTTAGCAAATATTGCTGAATCTTCTCTCTCTTTTGATCAGCATTCTGAATCATGAGATCGCCGAAGACGGCGCGTCCCCGGGGAACCAAGCTATCGAACACCAGCGTAAATAATCGCTGCTTCTCTTGGTCCGTCAGATGATGTATCGAGTAAGTGCTGATGACGACGTCGAAGGGGCCAAGTTGACTAGCGAATACTTCTAAAATGTCAGCTTTGATAAATCGCCGGTTAGTAAGATGGCTAACCTTCGGTCTGGCGATCGCTTCCATTTTTTCCGATAGATCCACGGAGACCAGCTCACTGCAGCTAGCAATCAATTGAGACAGGTTGCCCGTACCCGATCCTAATTCTAGTACCCGGGAGCTAGGCTTAATTTGCGCCTCCGTGATGACCCAGGTCAGAACATCTTGATAAGCAGCTCGGATCGGATCGGCTTCATTGCGAACGTCTTGATCGTAGCCCGCGGCTTCAGTGTCACGGTTAAACATGTCGGCGTTGGCGCTGCGCATATGGCTGTTAACTGATTTGTGCGCTCGGAGAGTGAGCCAAGAGCTAAAGATCTAGGGTCGAGCCGAAGCTCGGATCGAAAAGTCGTTTATAAGTTCGGGTAGCGAAAAGATCCGTCATACCTGCAACATAATCGCAAAGCACGCGGGCTCGTCCGAGCTCACCATTCGCGTTTCGAACCAAATTATCGTATGACTCGGGTAGCAGCCGGAGAGGGGGGTTCTTCGCCTCAAGATAAGCTTCAGCAAACGCTTTGAAAATAGCCTCAAGAATCATCCGGGCTTTACGCTCTAATTGGTGAAGCTGCGAATGTCGAAACACCAGGTCTCGACAAAGCCGTTTGTAAATATCGACCTCGGCTCGAACCTCGGGTCCGACCACCAGATTGAGCCGGTAGCGTTGGCTAACATCGGAAAGAGATCCCTCTCTCGTGACAAGTGAGGTGGCCCGAATAAACGCGCCGATCTTCCGGCTAAAACGGGCTTCGACTTTCCGTTCTTTGATGGCCGACAGGACGGTTTCGATATGTTTCTGTTCGTTGGGCTTCAAGTCTTGGTTAGCTGCCCAGTCCTCGACTCGTTCAAACCTGAGAAACCCGGCATTAATGCTATCGACGATATCGCTGAGACCGTATGCAGTATCGTCCGCCCAATCCATAATCTGGCATTCCAACGATCGAAGTTTGCTATAATCCAAACCTGCGTCCGCCACAGCTGACCCCACCGTGAAACGACGCAACGGCTCTTGCTCATCGTAAAGGAAATGGTTGTCGGCAGAGTAATCCTCCCGAAAGAGACGCTTATATTTCTGGATGCCATCAATTAAAGCCCGGGTCGGATTCATTCCGCGGCGCCCCTGCGTACCGGAATAGATGGTTTCGCTAATCAAACGCAGGCTTTGGGCATTACCTTCGAACCCTCCGAGACTGCGCATCAAGTGGTGCAACGCGCGTTCGCCGGCATGCCCGAAGGGAGAGTGTCCCAGGTCATGAGCCAAACAGATGGCCTCTACCAGGTCGGCATCAATCCAGAAATCGGCAGCGAGTAAAGGGGAGGTTTGATTCAGAAAAGCACAAATCGACCTCCCGATCTGTGCCACCTCGAGCGAATGAGTGAGCCTGGTACGATAAAAATCGAATTCACCACTGACGAAAACCTGGGTCTTGGACTGCAACCTTCGAAACGCCGAGCTATAAATAATCCGATCCCGGTCAATCTGGAAAGGTGAGCGATGAGGGTCCGTCTCCCGCGGTTCCACCGATTCGTAATCGAACTCATTATAGAACTGATTTGGCGGAGTCCGCATGAACAGCGCTTAGTCTGCTAATGGACGAAGGACGAGTCAACCGTATGGTAGGAATGAGCTCGGTACTTGGATTTGTCCGGTCGGGACTTGTCGGACTGTCTCGGAGGGACTAAATGATCGTAGCCAGGCAATTTATTGCCTGGTATTCGCGCGAAAATCGGAACCGTCCCGTAGGGCACGGTGTGATTGGGTCAGATAGGCGCGCTAACGATCGGGGCGACTAATCAACCCGGGATCAGGATCGGACCGTTCCCTACGGGACGGATTCTCGATTGAACCTGTTCCAGGCAATGAATTGCCTGGCTACGATCATTCTGTCCCTACAGGACGGGGACCATCCTACGCAATCCTGCGGTCCGCGTCTGCCGCCCCTTCAGGGCGGGTTCATGAGGCACATTTACCCGGGGTTAAAACCAGGTTAAAACCCCGGGCTCAGTCCTTTCATCCCTTCGGGATAGAGCTCTGCCAGAACCCCCGCTATTCCGCAGGCGACACCGGAGCACTAGGCGACGCAGACGGAACCGCTTCCGTTTCAGGAGTTGTCTCGGGTGAAGGCGACGCTGTCGGGCTAGGCGTTGTTTCCGGTGACGCCGAAGCCGCCGGACTCGGAGAAGGCGCCTCCGAAACAGGAGTCGGACTTGGCAACTCAGGAAGCCGAGGTGCCGGCTTCGGGAGACCCGCATTGTTAGGAAGAGGACTTGCCGCCGGGGTCGTTGCTTCCTTTAAAATATCCTTACGCGGCTTCAAGAAAGCCTCCACTGCCCAATCCTCAACTTGGAAAATCCAGTTTTGCAGCTTCTCTTCAGCGGCGAGCCGAGTCTTTAGGGCTTCCTGTTGTTTACTGAACTCCTCATCTTTCTTTTTCTTGTCATCCGGGGACTCATTCGGCTCGGCGGTTCGGGTTGGCGGCAAGTCTACAGAAACTTTGAACCGTAAGAAATGGCTCTGCTCAGGACCCGGTCCACCGATCTCGAAAGTGTATTTAAAACCGTCGAATGTTGCCAGATTGACAGTCACAGGCTGTTTCAGCCCGGTCTCAGAATCAGGCGCGTCAGCGGTTTTAACATCCGCGAAGCTCGGTGCAAAATTAGTCAGGCTTGAAAATGTTTCCGCCTTAAGGGTTTCACCCGGCTTCGCGTCAACCAATTCCCATTGTGCTTTATCGTCTTTTCGGCTGATCTTCCAACCCTCACCGGTTGGCGACGACTCACGAGTGACCTCTTTGATCCCTTCGGGTTTGATAAAATCTTTGTCTATCCAATTTTGAGGTGAGGGGTCGACCGTATAAAAGCTCTCTTTACCAAGATAGACTTTATCTTTTTCCGACGGGTCGTAGACGAACCGGCCGCTGTCCGTAGGCCCCTCTTCATCTTCTTCGCCGCCGCCCGCACCGCCAAACGATTTGCCAAAGATTAAGGTCTTAATGGGCTTGTCTGCGGTAGCGATCAGATCGAGCTCAACCCCAGATCCATCGCCTTGGCCAGGAGGAAGAATTCGTAACCGGGCGAATTGGGATGGTCCGACCTCCAAAGGGCGAACCACCTTGAATTCCCACAGCGAACGAATCAGATCGCGAATTTTGCCAAAGTCTGCTGGAAAACCTTTTCGCTCACTGACTGTCCAAATATCTCCCACCTTCTGCAGAGTCACTGCTCCCTTGGAGGATTTGATAACCAGCTTTTCCACGGTGTTCACCGGTAGCTGGGCAAACGGTTCCGAATCAACGCTCTGCCCTTTCCATCCGGCAGAGCGGACCATTTGAAAAATAGTTCCGGCGATGGCGAGGACTAACGCCGTGCCTAGCAGTATATAGACCTGTTGTCGTTTCATCGAGCGGCTCGACTTCGTTTCTTGGAGAACGCTAGGCCGAGACCGACACCGGTCACGACCAACGGCATGAGGGCTATGTTTAGCCACTTCAGCGAGTTCTGGAGAGAATCGATTTCTTGCCGAAGTTCTTTTCGAACTTGCTTCAGCTGTTTGTCAATCTGAGCCTCGTTTTCTTGGAACTTCTTGATCTCGGCTTGTTGTTCGGGCGAGAGAACGCTCTTCTGATCTGCCTGTTTGGCAGATTGCAATTCTGAAAGCTTTTGTCGGGCTTGAGTCAAACCCGTTTCAAGTTCGTTAATTTTGCTTTGATACTTTTCCTGGGCGGCAGCCTCCATCTTGTTGACCACGACAAACGGCCGGTTAGCGGACGCGCGGCTTCGAATCGAGATCAGATTGGAATCGCCGGCGAGCAACTCAACACTGCTTTCGATGAGGCTGAGGTTGCCGTTAGTCGGCCGAAACACGACTTGGTTGAGCACCTGTTGGGCTTGCCCGGCGATTTGGTCAAAGGCAAAGTCAGAGTCGCCAATCAGGACAGCGACACCTTCATTGGTGGCCTCTTTCAGAGGCACAGGCGTGGGTGTCGCGGAAGGGGTAGGTGAGGCATTCGGCCCCGGCGTTGGGGTGGGGGTGGGTGCGGCGGCAGGTTTTCCATTAGGAAACGCGGTCTTGAACTTGCCAGTGAGCCTCACAGCCAGCGGTAGTGCGGTGTTCCCCGGTTTGTAGAATTTCCGCGCGCCTTCCCCGCCCATCATGAGGACGGCCGCATCGACTAATCCGGCTTGAGGCGACGAGGTGATCAACACTTCCTCTTTCAAACCGGAGGCAGGTGTACCGGTAAACGCCCCGGCAAAAGGGAAAAGAAGATCAGTCGTGGATGCGCCCAGCGGATCCGACTTGTTGATATTGTCCCCGTTGATCGAAAGGACCGTAATATCCGAATCCACAGAATTATTCTGTCGCTGGATCTTGGTGGCGAGGTTCGGGTCGGCGACGACTTGATTCGCCGTGAACTCGAGGCCCCAAGCCTTCACGAGTTTGTCCAAATTCGCCGAATATGCTTCACCGCGCATCATCCCCTCTTGGCCGCTGAGCTGCGAATCGACAAACGAGAATGGGTCCAACAACGCAACCATTTTGCCGCCGCGAAGAAGAAATTGATCGATCGCGAATTGAGCGGCCTCGGTAATACCTTTTGGATACACCACGAGAAGGACCGAGATATCATCGTCGATTTTTTCCGCCGATACCGGTACTTCGCGCACGGTGTAGTTCTCTTTTAACTCCTGAGCGAAAACCCAAGGATCGCTACCGCGTTGACGTTGCATCATCATCATCGGCGTAGCCCGGCCCAGCACTGGCAGAGCACTCATTACCCCGATGACGGCTTTTTTCGGATTCACGACGCTCGAAATCGCGCGCGAAATGTCGTATTCGAGAAGCGTCTCCCGTTCTGGGCTTAAGAATGAGATCTGCGTTTTGGCGTCGAGACAGCTGACAGCCAAGCCCAGATAGATCTTATCGCCGGTCAAATTGCTGGCGGTCGTTTGACCTTGGATACCGTCCAAGCGGGCAGAATCTTCGGCATCGGAGTCCGGCTTAGGATCAAGCTTTACGACCTGAATCTTACCGTGGCTAGCCTGCTGATACTCCGAAAGCAAGTCCTCGATTTCTTGGGCATAGGTGCGCAACGGCACCGGCATGGAGGTATTATCCTTGCTGTAGTAGAACCGGAGTTCCACCGGCGTATCGAGCTTATCCAAGATTTTTCTGGTACCTGGGGACAACGTGTAAAGCTTGTTTTCGGTGAGATCGCCCCGGACCTTTAGGAACCCGCCAAGTACATTCACCGCGATCAAGATGATCAAGACCGCGACGACCCCGGCGACTGGGAACAGCCAACTCTCAACTTTTTTCATAGCTATCAGGCGCGATGAGCGCGGAGAACAACGCTATTAGCGAACAGGCAGAAGGCGATCATACTAACGAAAAACAGCAGGTCGCGGCTATCAACGACACCCCGTTGTAGGCTCTCGAAGTGAGTCATCACCCCCAGAGAAGCCAAAGAATCGACCACCCAGGCCGGCGCCCAATTGGTGACCGAATTCGTGACGGGCGGCCAGCCACATAGAATCAGGAAGAGGCAGATCACCACGGCCAGGATGAAACTGACAACCTGATTTCTCGTGAGAGACGAGGTCAGTAACGCAATCGAAAGAAACGCGCCAGCCAGCATCAGACTTCCCAGATAACCGCAGAAAATTCTACCGAGATCCGGATGTCCCAAATAGCTCACGGTGATGATTAGCGGAAAGGTGAGCAGAAGGGCGATTAGGAGAAAAATCCAACTGGCAAGATACTTTCCTAAAATGGCTTGCCACGGCGTGACCGGCATCGTGAAAAGGAGCTCGATCGTGCCCGATCGGAGTTCTTCCGACCAGAGCCGCATGCCGACCGCGGGCACCAGGAAAAGGTAAAGCCACGGATGCCAGATAAAAAAGGAGGGAGACAAATCCGCAACGCCTCGTTCGAAGAAGCTTCCGACGTCGAACGTGAAGAACCCGGCTAGCAACAGAAATATTACGATAAAAACGTACGCTACCGGCGAACTGAAATAGATGCTGAGCTCGCGCTTGGCGATGGTCCAAATGGTCTTCATGCAGCCGTTTTTGTATCGGGGAGAGTGATGGAGCGAAACACGTCATCCAGTCGACCTTCTTCGACATCGAGATGTTCAATTTTCCACGCGTTGCGTGTGCCGGCTTCAAACAGATCCGGCAATAGATTCCCTCTGGGTACGATACGCAGAGTGACGTGGGAATCTTTCTCGGCAATGACCAGGCATTTTTCCGCCCCAGGTAAGGCCTGGACTTGTGAGAGCAGCCGCTCTGTGGTGACGTTGCCAACTGTTAACATCACAGTGCCGGCAAACGGCGACCGCGCTTTCAATTCGTCTGGCGTCCCATTCGCAACGATTTTTCCTTGGTCGATGATAATCGCGCGAGTACACGCGGCCTCGACTTCCTCAAGGATATGGGTCGAAAAAATGATCGCTTTTTCTGAGCCCATGCGTCGGAGCAGAGTTCGCACCTCGAATTTCTGATTTGGATCCAAGCCATCCGTCGGTTCGTCGAGGATAAGAACATCCGGATCATGAACCAGCGCCTGAGCCAGACAAGTTCGATGTCGAAATCCCTTCGAGAGTGTGTCCACGCTTTGATGCAGAACTCGTTCCAGGAAGCAGAGTTGCACCACCCGATCGATAGCCTCTTTCTTGGCTGCGCCGTACAAACCTCTTACTTCAGCGCAGAAGCTTAAGAACCCGAGGACAGTCATATCGGAATAGATCGGCGCATTTTCCGGCAAATAACCGATGCGTCGACGTGCTTCCAGGGGTTGATCTGCGACGTTGAACCCAGCAACGGTGATGGTCCCGGAAGTCGGCGGCAAATAGCCAGTAATCATTCGCATGCTGGTGGATTTCCCAGCCCCGTTGGGTCCAAGAAATCCGAGGACTTCGCCTTTGCTGACGGAGAAAGTAACGTCATCAACCGCACACTTCGCTCCAAACATTTTGGTCAAGTGCTCGACGTTGATCATGGGTGAGGGGTCATGATGGATGAATGTAGGGGTTGGGCGGCTTAGAAAAAGCCTGACCGATCGAATTTGTCAAGCACGCGGGATGATAGCGGGGTCGAAAAGCGAGCCCGTAACCCAAGCGCGGGTAGGGTGAAAACCCCACTTCGCAAGGGCCTACGTCGTGAGCGTTGGCCAACAAGATTGCGCCGATACCTCACTTTCGCTAACGTTCGAAAGTGTCGAGCATGGTTCCCACCCCAGTGTCCGAAATATTATGGCGTCCGAACGCAAGCGCTGCCCAAGGAAGTAATCTAACCCGTTATCTCCAGTGGTTATCGAAGACGTATGACGTCCGTTTTCAAACTTATCGCGAGGTTTACGACTGGTCAGTCACGAAGATTGACGATTTCTGGCGATCGATTGCTGAGTTCTTTGACGTCCGCTTTCATACTCCGTATGACCACGCGGTGGTTTGGCGGCAGACGAGCGATGCCCATTGGTTCCCCGGCGCTAATTTGAACTATGCCGAACAGGTCTTGCGGGCAGTCCGACAACGACCTAATGAGGTAGCCATTCTCTCTGGTTTTGAAGGCCAAGACCGCGCCGAAAGGCGGCAGGTTACCGGAAAGGAATTGTTGTCTGAAGTGGCTGCTGTGGCGAGTGCATTGCGCGCCGCCGGCGTTGAGAAAGGTGACCGCGTGGCCGGTTATCTGCCGAATTGCGTTGAAACCGTGATTGCGTTTTTAGCCACCGCTTCCATCGGTGCGATTTGGTCTAGCTGTCCTCCCGAGCTTTCAAGCAAAGGTGTGCTGGAGCGGTTGCAACAAATCGCTCCTAAAGTTCTCTTTGGAGTCACCGGCTATTTTTACGGTGGCAAATATCACGACCGGAGCGAACCCCTACGCGAGGTCGCCGCTGGCCTCGTTTCGTTGAAGAACCTGATCTTGGTTAGCGGCAACCCGGAATTAGGTCAGCTATCCAATTCCGTATCGGTTCGATCTTGGGCCGACTTCATTCGCGATTTCGATCAAGCCGCGTTTGCTGTGTCGCCGGTCGAGTTCGAACATCCCCTCTGGATTCTTTTTTCATCGGGCACCACGGGAATTCCGAAGCCGATTGTGCAAAGCCACGGAGGCATCCTTTTAGAACACCTTAAAGCCTTGGCCTTACATCTGGACCTGCAGCCCGGCGACCGCTTTTTCTGGTTCACCACGGCCGGTTGGATGATGTGGAATTTTCTCGTGACCGGGCTGGCTCTAGGCACCTGTATCGTTCTGTACGATGGAAGCCCGAAACACCCTGATTTATCGGTCCTCTGGCGTTTTGCGGATGAGGAGCGGATAACCTATTTCGGAACTAGCGCCCCGTTCCTACTCGCATGTGAGAAAGCGGGCTTAAAACCTCGCGCCGATTTCTCTTTCACCCACTTGCGGGCGATCGGGTCGACCGGAGCCCCGTTACCGCCAGAAGGTTTCGATTGGGTTTATCAACACGTAAAGCCGGAGGTCTGGCTGGGATCAGCCAGCGGCGGTACTGACGTCTGTACGGCCTTCGTTTTGTCGAATCCGTTAGCGCCGGTGATCCGAGGAAAACTCCAATGTCGGGGGCTGGGTGCGCGCATCGAAGCTTGGAATGAGAACGGCGAAGCCGTTTGGAATGAGATGGGTGAGTTGGTACTGACCGCTCCTTTTCCGTCCATGCCGATTTTCTTCTGGAATGATCAGGACGGTAGCCGGCTACGCGCGAGTTATTTCGATTATTTCCCCAATGTTTGGCGGCACGGCGATTGGATCGAAATAAATCCAGAGGACGGCCAATGCGTCATCTATGGCCGGTCCGATTCCACCCTTAACCGCGGCGGCGTGCGCATGGGTACTAGCGAATTCTATCGCGTGGTTGAGGCGTTCGTGGAAATCCAAGAAGCCCTGGTGATCGACACCACCGGCCTGAAACCTGGGACTGAAGAGTTCAGCGGTAAACTGATTTTATTTGTGGTTCTAGCCCCGGACGTACAGTTCACCCCGGAACTAAAAACCGGCATCTGCGACCGAATCCGAACCCAACTTTCGCCGCGATACGTGCCGGATGATGTCTGTCTAGTGCGCGAGATCCCGCACACATTGAATGGCAAGAAGCTCGAGGTGCCGGTTAAGCGAATATTTCAAGGTGTGCCCGTAGCCAAAGCTGTGAGCAGGGAAGCAGTCAGCAACCCACAAGTCCTGCAGGAATTTGTCGAGCTGGCCAAGAAAGTTGGCAGTTAGCGGTTTGCAGTTTGCGCCTCGGGCGTCGATCGATGACATATAAGTCGCATGAGTCCCATCGGTCCCATCCGTGAGTGCGGACACCGGTGTGCCAGTCTCACAAACAACCGCAGCTAACGCCCGAGGCGCAAACTGCCAACTGCAAACCGCTAACTGCTAACTGCCAACCGGCAACGCTAACCCTCACCCCTTCAACGCAAACCCCAGAATCAACGCCCCCCAGACCACGCCGAGCGCCGAGGCGACCCGCCAACGCAAGATCGATTTTGTGACCCAGGTAATCTGGTCTCGTAACAAGTAAGGTTTTCCGACCCAGAACATGCCAAGCGTTAACCAGACATAGGCGAGCACCACGATTAGGAGTCTCCAGAGTTCCGGGCGAAGAAAGGCAGCAGAAATCATCGGCTCTGCGATCAGCATCGCAAAAATCCCGAGCGCTCTTGCGGCCAATAATTCATCGACAAAAATTACCGTAAGAAAAAATAGCACTGGGATCGCGAGTTGGACGTAAGGCTTGAGCCAGGCGAACTCTTCCAAGTCCATGCTTGAGATCAGCCAGAAACACCACACCGCATCGACGGCGAGAAGAACAATGCCCGCCATTCTAGATCGGGGAAGCTTCAATAAGAACTTTTGAGTATCGGCGGGACGCAGCAGCCCAAAAAGATGTGCTAACAATACGGCCGCTCCGATGGTGAGGCCGACGAGGTGGAGACTCAGGTAATAAATCCGAGGAGGGTAGTCCATTTATGGTTCAGGAAAAGATAGCGGGATCACCGTACAGAGTGTAACCGGTTGAACGAATTATCCGGACCGGGAACAGCTGCCCGAGATGTCGTTCTGATCCTTCAAAAACGACGATCTTATTTCCTCGGGTCCGTCCCATCAGCCGGTCTGGGTTGGTCTTACTGGGCCCTTCGCAAAGAATTTCAGTCTCGCGTCCCACGAACGCTTCGCCGCGGCGTTTTGCCCAAGAGTTGACCACGTTCAATAGATCATGGTTACGCTCTTCCTTAACGGGCTCTGGTACTTGATCCACCATTTCAGCCGCCGGTGTGTCTTTTCTCGTCGAATACTTGAAGACAAATGCGTTATCGAATCCAACCTGGTCAACTAATTGGCGGGTCTGTAGATAGTCCTCTTCAGTTTCACCAGGGAAGCCGACAATGATGTCGGTTGTAATCGCCATTTCCGGGCAGCGGCCACGAATCGAATCGACCAAGGCCAGATATTTGTCTGACGTATAAGTCCGATGCATCCGTTTCAACACCCGGTTTGAGCCCGACTGGAGCGGCAGATGAATGTGTTCTACGAGCTTGGGCAATCGCTCGAACGCCTCGATTAAATCACTTCTGAAACCAATTGGGTGGGGCGACGTAAATCGGATCCGTTCCACACCGGCAATCCCATGCACCGCTTCCAAGAGCTGAACGAACGGAGATTTGTCTTCTTGCTTAGGAAACTCGTGCCGTCCGTACAGGTTAACGATTTGCCCGAGAAGCGTGACCTCCTTGACACCTCGACTCACCAACCAGCGGACTTCTTCGACGATTTCCGGGATGGGACGGCTGCGTTCCGCTCCTCGGGTATAGGGCACGATACAAAAAGTGCAATGCATGTTACAGCCTTGCATGATGGATACGAAACTCGTGACCTGGGTCGAGGTAAGGGAATGATCGCGAATTGAGCTCTGTGACCCGGCTTCGTCGTCGATATCAACAATCGAAAACCGAAGATCGTCGGTTCGACTGAACGACTCGACCGAGCGGTTCGAAGTCTCACCGAAGTCCTGACGCCGTTCGGCCTGATCTGCGAGCGCCTGGTCAACATAGTCAGCCACTCGATGAAACTTCTGGGTTCCCACCACCAGATTCAGATGGGGCACACTTCGGAGAAGCGATTCTCCCCGGCTCTGCGCCATGCACCCGAGAAATCCGAAAACGATTGGTCGCTGCCGGGAAAGAGAGCCTAGCATACCCATCTTCCCGAGAGCCTTTTGTTCCGCCAAATCCCGGACACTGCATGTATTCAGCAAAACCACATCGGCCTCTTCCTCTTGCGAGGTCAAAACATGGCCACGGGCGACCAGCATCTGAGCGACTTGTTCGGAGTCGCGCTCATTCATCTGGCATCCGTAAGTTTTGATATAGATCCTGGCCATTGGAGAACGCGAAAGTCCGTAAGCTAACGTGAATTTAGCGTTGCGCGACGAAAAAGTCGCCCTGGTAGGGATGAGCTGCCGTTCTTCCGGGAACCGTCCCGGAGGGACTAAATGATCGTAGCCAGGCAATTTATTGCCTGGTATTCGCGCTACGATCAGGCCGACTAATCAACCCGGGATCAGGGTCAGACCGTGCCCTACGGGACGGATTCTCGATTGATCGGGTTCCAGGCAATGAAATTGCCTGGCTACGATCATTCTGTCCCTCCGGGACGGTTCCCGGATGAGCGGGAGCTCATCGCTACCGGAAAAAAATTGAGGAAGGTGTCTTGACTTTCAAGCTGCGAGGCTATGTAAATGTTTACTGTAAAGTTTTACATCCAACTCTAACCTCCTCACGCCATGGACGGGTTTATTCCCCCCAGGCGTTTTCGCCTCCTCTATGGACGGGTTCCCTCCCGTTTTTCTTCTACGGCGGCCATTGCCATGACCGGTTTCGTCTTCGCATTCTCTAGCCCTACCCCAGGCGAGGGTGCCAATCCCCCCGGCTCGATCGGGAAAGGACCAGTCGGCTGGGACAGTTATCGGCGCCTGGATCTTTTGCCTTCACTTCGGTCAGGCAGTGAGTCCCGGGATTTTTCTAGTACTGATCCCGCCCAACAAAACGGGGATTTCAATCATCCTCTGCGGGTTACGTCTGATGGTCAGTACGTGATTGCCGAAGCTTACGGACCAGGAGAGATCGTCTCGATCTGGTTCACCATTAACGGTGGCGACGTGACCAATGACGGCGCTATCACCATCCAACTCGACGGCCAAACTGTTCTCTCGACGAACTATGAATCGCTGGTGAGCGGCAACTATGGGGATCCCTTTGTATGGCCGCTGGTTGGGAATCTGTATGACACCTCCGGTGGCGCCCAGATCAAGGTCCCGATGCCTTACACCAAGTCGATGCTGGTAACGGTGCAAGGGAATCCTGACTATTTCCATGTCATCTATCGCCAGTTCAACGATGCAAATGGGATCCAAACCTTCAATCCCAAGGATAAAGCCCTCGACGTAATTGCGAAGCTGCGAGCGTTCGGAGTGAGTGACCCAAAACCCGCTGCTTCCGGCGCCACCACCACTAGCGCCGCCATCAATATCCCGACCGCTTCCCAAGCGCAGTTGGTCCAGCTCAACGGACCGGCTGAGATCACGCAGCTCCGATTACAACTTCCTCAGGTACAGGATGCGCCTTACGTGGTGGACGATGGGCGAGCATTTGGAGCAGGAGGAAGCAGTCAGTTCACGGTCGCTATCAATCCTGCAAACCAGGGAGTCACGATTACGCGCCGTTACGATCCTGAAATTGGCAATCAAGTCGCCGATATCTACGTCGACGGTACTCTTGCTGGCCAGTGGACCACCGGGGCAGGCGTTCCGGCTGGACCGTGGGCGGATGTGACGGTCACATTACCCAGCTCGCTCATCACCGGTAAAAGCCAGATCACGATCACTAACCGATTCGTCTCCTCCAATGTCGATTTTAATGAATTTCGATATGACGTGTCCTGCCTGGTAAACGGTGAATGGACTCGATCCGACACGGTGGACGTCGGTCCAAATCATCCGGGAGAAGAATCCGCGCACAGCTACACCATAGCAGGGCCAACTTGGCAAGGAGTGCGCGGTTTTAGCTATCCCGTGGACGCGCAAACCGCGGCGAATTCAATGGCTGTGCTCGAAGGCGCGAGGCTGCAAATCGTGTTTGATGGGCAAACCACCGTCGATGCGCCGATCGGCGAGTTTTTTGGCTCCGGACTTGGGAAGTATGATGTCCGGACACTGATGTTCTCGGTCGACAACGTGCCGCAAGCCGGTAATTACAATCTCTCCGCCGCGATGACCCAAGCGCCCGACTACGGCATTGTGGGGCTGGCGGTCGACGGAACCGCGCTTGGCCAACCGTTCGATGGATACCATGCTAACGGCGTTACGATTGATTTCTCGGTGAACTTTGGAACTGTGGCGCTGGCAGCCGGTATTCACCAGCTAACGTGGACAGTTACCGGGAAGAATCCGTCTTCAGCCAATTATTTGGTAGGGATCGATTACCTGGTTTTCGCGTTGCAGTAGGCCAACTGTCCGAGGACATCGAGCCGAAATCATTCGGAGGGGAGTCGCTTGCCGTCCGGCAGTTCTGTCGGTCAGCAGCCGCCCAAAAGCTTTCGGGGCAAGCAAGCGGCTCCCGGGAGTGTCTGCGTCCCGGAGGGACTGAATGATCGTAGCGACTCGACTGAGCTCGCCGAAGTCCAGGCAATTTATTGCCTGGATTATGCGCAAGAAAGGATCCGTCCCGTAGGGACGGTCTGAGAGATTGTCACCCCGGACGTACCATGGTGCGACGACGTTTTTAAAAAAGCCCAAGAACGCTGTTGCACAAAAGGCGAACACCCAACATACCAGGGCAACGATCATACCGTCCCCTACGGGACGGGTCCTCTCATTTGGCCTGTCCCAGACAATAAATTGCCTGGACTTCGGCGAGCTCAGTCGAGTCGCTACGATCGTTCAGTCCCTCCGGGACAAAGTCCAAGCCCCTACGAAACCACATGGGCGTTGCCAGGCATCGAGCGTCCGCCTAATTCTTGGCTCCCTTCATCCTAGCCCTTCGGGATCGTTCCTACCCGCCCTCCGATTTCACCAAATCCAACCGATCGGCTTGAAACCGATCACAGACTGGAAGAAGCCTTAGGAGCGAGTTCAAAATGAACTCGTTGAAAGGTCACTTCGATGAAAAGCTTCTTCGCGTCGTTCTTCGGTACGATCGCCGGTATTTGCGTATTGATAGGCTTCGGTCTGGTACTCTTGGTTTTTCTCCTCATCGCTATTGGTTCTTCAGATAAAACCAGCGCGATCCCAAACCGAAGTCTGCTCGTGCTCGATCTCTCGACGGCGATCACCGATGCGCCGTCCCACTTTGATGTCTCCAATCTGATTGACGCTGTTTCCGGCGGAGAAGAAAAGCGGGTTACCCTCCGGGACACGCTACGAGCCATTGCCTCGGCCGCGACCGACCACCGAATCTCCGGCGTTCTGATCAGCGGCAATTCGTTTCCTATTGATTATTCTTCCGGCTACGCCGCGCTGCGAGAAGTCCGCGAAGCCTTAATCGCTTTTAAAGCGTCGAAGAAGCCGATTTATGCTTACCTGATTGCGCCGAGCACCCGCGCGTTCTACGTCGCCTCGGTCGCAGATAAGCTCTATCTCGATCCGGAAGATCCCATGTTTTTCCATGGGCTGTCCTCTGGGCGTCTCTATTTTGCCGACGCCTTCCAGAAATATGGGATCGAAGTACAGGTCTCGAGGGTTGGTAAGTACAAGTCAGCAGTAGAACCTTACATCCTCGATAAAATGAGCCCGGAAAGCCGGGAACAGACTGAGGCTCTGCTAGGCGATCTCTGGGGTCAGATCACCAGCGAGATCGAGGAAGCCCGCCATTTAGAGCCCGGGTCGTTGCAAAAAATCTTGTCGCAAGTCGGGCTCATTGACCCAAAAACGGCGCTGCAAGAAAAGTTGGTTACCGGTTTGAAATCGCTCACCGATTTGATGGAGGAGCTCAAGAACGAGTATGGCGCGGATAGCGTGAGCAATACGTTTCGCCAGGTCTCAGTTTCAAAATACATCGACTCAATGGATCGAAATGGTACGACCGGGTCCAGTGGTTCGAAGGTCGCGATCGTGTACGCGGAAGGAGAAATCGTTGATGGAGAGGGTACCGGATCCAATATCGGCGGTGACAAACTGGCTCGAGCGATCCGGAAGTTCAGGCTAGATCCGGACGTTAAAGCCATCGTTCTAAGGATCAATAGCCCCGGAGGCAGCGGATCGGCCTCAGAAGTTATTTGGCGCGAGCTAGCCGCCGCCCACAAGGCTAAGCCAGTGGTGGTTTCCATGGGAACGGTCGCCGCTTCCGGTGGTTACTATATTGCCACGGCAGCGGACCGGATTTTTGTTGAGCCCACCACCATTACCGGAAGCATTGGGGTGTTCGGATTGTTCCCGAACGTTCAGAAGCTTTTCAGCAATATCGGTATCACTTGGGATTCTGTTGCGACCACGCCCTACTCCGATCTGCTAACGCCGTTTCGAGAGAAGTCGCCCGAGGAGTTGGGCGTGATTCAGAAGTATATCGACGAATTCTATCAACAATTTCTCGAACGCGTTTCGCAGGCCCGAAATATTCCTGTTGATCAAGTGAATGAGATCGCTCAAGGGCGGGTCTGGTCTGGTGAGCAGGCGATAAAGCTCCATCTGGTGGATGAAATTGGCGGTCTTCGGACCGCCGTCGACTACGCGGCTGAACTCGCTCACCAAGGGACACATCCGAGGCTGGCGGAGTATCCCACCAAACAAGACTTCGGCGAAGCGATTCAAAAGGCCTTAAACGGCACCGAACGTCCACCGGTATCGAAGGTTGATCCGGTTAACCGTGAGTTGCAGGTGCTGGAAAAGAATTTACGCGAATTCAAATGTTTCAATGACCCGATGGGGATCTACTCATTGTTGCCGATCGGGATCGAGTGGAACTAGAACCGTAGGGACGAGCTCCGGCTCGTCCAGGTTTGTAGAAAAAGATCTACCGTATCAGCTCCAGATACGTCGACTCCAATTTTTGGACCTGCCTTTCTGAGTCGAATTCTTGAGATATCGTTTCAGCAGCTTGCCGGCCTAGATCGACTGCTAACGGCCAATTTTCGGCTAACTCGTTCATCCAACGATAAACACCTTCCGCGTCGCGCTCGTCCACGAGAATACCATTACGCAAATGCTCGATCGCTTCCGGGATACCACCGTGTCGGGTGGCAATACAGCACATTCCGGTCGCCATGGCCTCTAACAGGCTGTTCGGAATCCCCTCGTTGTCGCCGGCGGAGGTGGTCTCACTGGGGTGAATAAAAAGATGGCTCTGGTAGTACCGTTCGAGCAGCTGCTCTTTTCCCAAAAACTCGGTAAATTCTACGCTGCTGCCTATCCCGAGTTGCTCGGTCAGTTGCTCCAGGGGTTCGCGCAACGGTCCATCACCGGCGATTACCAAACGGGAATCCGGCCGTCGTTGAACAAATTTGGCGAAGGCTCTGAGCGTTATTTCGACCCCCTTCTTCTCAATCAAACGGCAAGCCTGCAATAACCGGAACTGTCCATCGTCCGGAACTGTTCTAGGCCGATACCGGAACTCGGAAGTCGGGATACCGGTTCTCTGTATCCGGATCTTATCTAGATTGCACCCGGTCGCGATCATCGACGCTCGAATCGAATCTGATCTTGCCAATAACAGGTCGGCCTCAGTGAAAACCTGTCGCAAACGGCGCTGGCCGCCAGGAGTGTTGAATCCGACCGCGACATCAGCCCCATGAAAGGAGACGATAATAGGGAACTCCCGGTTCCGGAGTAGCGGTAGCCAAAATACTCCGTTATTGCCGAAATAAATATGTAGAAGGCGAATCTGGCAGACCCGAGCCAATCTTCCGAAGGCCGCACATTCGGAGGGTAACGCTACCTGTGGGCTATGCAGGATCTGTTGATACCAGATCCGTCGAGCCCAACGAAAGTTAGACCGGGGCGTTAGATGGATTCTAGCAAAAGGGAATCGATCCGGATTCTCCTGTTTGAAGGCGAAAGCCTCGATCTGTACCCGTTTCGGCCCGACGATCTGGCGATAGACGTGCCACATTTCCGGTTTCAGGAAAGTTGGGCAAAAAACGCCGATAGCCGGGACATCCGATTGCATGAGGGTTTGCTAGGTGCACGGTATCTGGCGGCCAGCTGACTGCACCTACAAATCCCGAAATAAAAAAGCCGGCTTTTGCCGGCCTTCTTACCTAGCTCAACTCGTCAACGATCTGCTTAGAACGTAAAAGAAAAAAACTTCCAAACATTTGGCTTTTCGCGTGGATCCATCGGATTAGCCAAGATCACTTGTTGGCCGCTACCGTAGCTCTCGGGAGCACCTGGGTTCAGAAGTTGATATTTTCGCGGGGCAGTAAAAACCTTGTTTAAAACGCTTGAGTTTGACCCCTCCTCGACCGCCGGTCGTGGCGGAACCGGTTGAGGTCTGACTTTAGGAGTATTGGTGAACTCCTGGGCGAACGCCCCGCCGGCAGAAAGACAAAAGAGAACCAGCCCTAGCAGCAATCCTTTTTTCATATGCGACTCTCTCTATATTTGTACGGTTTTGCCGTAACGTGCGTTACAAAATAAGCCGTTCTTCGCGGATTTACTAGTACAATGCGTGGAGCTTAAGTGTTATCGGGAGCTCGCTGGAAAGAGGTAGGGTCGGCTCTCGAGTCTGCCGCGAAGCGGCTAAAGACCATAGCCTAGGCTTTCAACCCTGGGTGATTGAATGTCGGAAGATGCGCCCTGAAAGCATTCCCTAGCCCGCGCAGGCGGGGTGCAATTCCAAATTGGCGCAGTACTCCAAAACTCCCGCCCGCAACGCTTCGCGTAGCGATGCGGGCGGGCCAATACTCCATCACTCCGCGTGGCCGGATTCGAGGACGAGGACGAGAACGAAGCGCCGGTAGTCACCGCCGCTTAGCCCAATCCGGCATCACATATCCTCGGTGGATCAAATCAATGATGGTGAACGATTCCACCCGGGGCGTCTCCCGCAGTTTCCGGTTCGGCCCGAAAAAGAAGTCGTACGTCTGCTTTTGGTCTGGGTCATCCCGGTCCAGCGGCCCGGCGCTCTGTTGAACCAAGCTGCCGTTATCGACGTAGTAGTACTCGAGGTCGCTTAACAGATTCGATTGGTCTCTGTCCTTGTTATCAAGTTCCAGGCTATACCCTTGAACTAGTCCTTGCCGCTGAAGGTCCGGTATTTCGCCGACGTAAATATTGTCAAAGTCGATGAGAACATCCGAGTCCGCCGGTGTGATCCGGCGATAGCCATCGCTATCCTTTTGATAGCCCACCCAGAGCCAAGTATTTGGGCCAGACTTGCGATACCAGGTGCCGACAAAAACTTCGGGCGTACCGTTCCCATCGATATCGACTTCAACTCTCTTGATGACCAATAGACCGCCGGTGTTCTCGACGCGGTCAGGTACTTTCATCGCCAGATAATCAGCGATCGGATCTTTTATGTTTTGTCCGTTGGCCGCCGCACACCATAGGAAACTGAGCCAGGCTAAAAGCGGCCCGAAGAAAAGAGGGAGGTGCCGGTGGGAGATCCGTTCCATAAACCGGCGGCTAACGCCGAGCCGCGTGCTTGACGCTTCTCTTGTCATCGCCAACTGCCGTCGGCCGTTCCGAAAGACCGCCTCGACTGGTCGAGTCGCGAACCACTAGTTTTGGTTCGGTCAAAATCGATTTTGGGCGCGAGCGCTTCTTCTCCATCAACTCGAACAGGAGGTTGGCTGCCAGGTGACCGATCTGCGAACGCTGCTGGTCCATCGTACTGAGGGGTACTCTTAGAAACCGACCGTACCTGTGATTGCCGACACCAATCAGTCCGAAGTCGGCGGGTAGATTCAGGTTTGCTTCCAGTGCTGCCTGGAGTGCACCGATCGCGATGGGATCGCTAGCGGCAAACACGGCGTCTGGAGGCTTTGGGAGTTTCAAGAGCCGTTGCATGGCCTCGTATCCTCCGGACTCTTCGTGGTAGTGGGACTCAATCACCAGAGCATCGTCAGCCGGAAGCTTCAAAGCCGCTAGAGCCTGCCGGTATCCACTCAATCTACCAACCGCTGTGGTCACGGTTCGCGGGCCGGCGATATGGGCAATCCGCCGATATCCCTGATCGTACAGGTGGTGGGTCGCTTCAAACCCGATCCCAGTGTCGTCACCGCCTACGAAATTTATCCCGGGCAGGCGCCGGTCGATCAATACGATCGGGACAGACAATCCGACTAAAGTCTTGCGCCAAGCCGTGTCGGTCGGCTCGTGCGCGGAAGCCAGCAGAACGCCATCGACCTGGTTAGATAATAGCATTCTCAACATCTCCTCTTCCCGAACCGCATTCTCCTCGGTATTGCAAACCAACAAGTTATAACCTGCCGGACTGGTCACCGAATCGATGCCTTTGAGGACTTCGGCGAAGAACGACCGGGACAGGTCCGGGACCAGAACACCCAAGACGTTGGTTTTTCTGGTTACGAGGCTCCGCGCTAAGGAATTGGGGTGATAACCGAACTTTTTAACCGCGGCGAAAACTCTTAACCGGGTCGCTTCGCTGATATCGCCTCGGTTTTGCAGAGCGGCGCTGATCGTTGATACCGACAGATTGAGATGATGGGCAAGGTCCTTCAGGCGTATAGCCATGGTGTCCGAGTCCGGGAGTAAATAGCCCGGAACAGCGGAAGCAGTGTGCAGCAGATTGGCACAGAAAAAAAGATCGAAATAACGAATTTCCGCGGAAATCGCGCGGGACGGATTCATTCCCTATAACGTTCTAGCTTGACAGCGCCTAGAACCTTATAGTTATGTGCACTTGTCCACCCCAACCATTTATTCGCTCCTCGCTTATGTCCGAAACTTCTATGACCGCTGTCGTCGAGTATGGTCCCGGCCAGTTAAAGCTCGAGACCATTCCGATCCCTACCGCTGCTGCTAATGAGGTCGTTATCGAGGTCGAAGCTTGCGGCGTCTGTACTAGCGACGTCAAAGCCTGGCACGGCGCCCCCAGATACTGGGGCGGTAACGGCCAGCCGAAATGGATCCGAGAACCCGTTGTGCCTGGGCATGAGTTCCTTGGCCATATTGTCGAACTCGGCGCCGGCGTTGAAGGATTCGCCATCGGCGATCGGGTCATCACCGATCAAATCATTCCCTGCGGTCACTGCCGATATTGTCGGCGAGGCGAGTATTGGATGTGCGAACGCCACGATATGTACGGCTTCCAGGTCAACGGCGGCTGGGCCAGGTACATGAAAATCGTGTCTGATTCGCTGCCTTATTTGTACAAAGTGCCGGAACAGATCCCCACATCGGCAGCGGTTTTGCTCGAACCCTTTGCTTGCTCGTTTCACACGGTCGAACGCGCGAATATTCAGATCGGCGATGTGGTGGTCTTGTCCGGTGCGGGCCCACTTGGTTTAGGGATGATCGGCCCGATTCTACAAAGAGGGCCCCAAGCGTTGGTCCTGCTAGATCTCAAGCCGGAGCGTTTAGCGGTCGCGAAGCGGTTCGGCGCTCACCACGTATTGAATCCCGCGACCGATAACCTGGACAGGGTCATCAGCGATCTGACCGACGGTTATGGCTGTGATGTCTACATAGAGGCGGCATCCTCCGGTAAGAGTGTTTTGCAGGGCCTCAAACTCCTGGTAAACGGGGAACGTTTGTCGAGATGAGTGTCTTTGGGGGCGAGATCCCGGCGGACTGGAGCATCATCGGCGACTCCAAAGAGCTCACGATCTACGGTTCTCATCTGGGACCGTTCTGCTACCCAAAGGTGATCCGCGGTATGGTGGATGGGTGGATACCAACTGAAGGGGTGGTAACCGCAACGTTGCCACTGGCCGATTTTGAACATGGTCTTCACCTCATGGAGACCGGAGAGAACGGTTCGATTAAAGCGGTACTAAAGCCATGACCGGCTTCTCGATTGCCTGCGAAGGCATATCGAAACAGTTCGACGGCGTGCCGGTCCTAACCGGGATTCGAGCGAACTTTCAGGCCGGAGCTGTGACGGTGTTGGCCGGAGAAAATGGCGCCGGCAAGTCCACGCTCTTCAAGATCATCGCCGGCCAACTAACTCCGGATGGAGGCGAGCTCCGACTTTTCGGGGACTTGGTTACCCATTTTTCGCCCAGATACGCCCAACGGCTAGGTGTGTCGATCATTCCGCAGGAGCTTCAGCCGGTCAAAGATCTGACCGTCTATGAAAACTTGCTGTTAGGAAGTGAGATCGTCGGCCCGTTCGGCTTTCTGAACCGCCGCCGAATGATGGAAGCGGCCAACCAACTAATTACCGAGTTCGGGGCGGACCTTGACCCTAGGACTTCGATGCGAAGTTTGAATGTCGCCAGCACGCAACTGGTCGAGATCATCAAGGCTATTTCCCGGCAAGCCAAAATCATTTTGATGGATGAGCCGACATCCTCTTTGAGCGAGCACGAGATCCAGCGCCTGTTTCGCGCCATCCAGCTCCTAAAAAAACGAGGAGTCACCATTTTGTACACGACTCACAAAATGGAGGAGATAGCGGCGATTGCCGACCACGTCGCGGTCTTGCGGGATGGTGTCCTCATTCGGCATTGTCCGGTGGCTGAAACGGATCAGCACCGAATCATCACGGACATGGTAGGCCGAGAAGTGGAAGATCTGTTTCCGCACCGTGACTGGTCCCGACCGGCGGAGGCTCCCATTTTCGAGGTAAAGGATTTCCAGGTTCGCGGATACAGAGCCCGGAACAGCTTCAAATTGAATGGCGGAGAAATTGTGGGCCTCGCGGGTCTAATCGGAGCTGGTCGCAGCGAGATGTTAGAAGGCATCTGCGGGATCCGGGCTAGCACTGGACAGATTAAACTTGAAGGGCGCTCCATCCCTTTAGGTAAACCGATGGCGGCGATCCGAGCTGGGATCGCCACTGTGCCGGAGGAGCGAAAATCGGCCGGCCTGGTGCTCTCCATGTCGGTCCTCGATAACATGACTCTTCCTCGGGTCGGATCATACTCGGAGCGGGCAACGGGTCTGCTTTATGAGCGGCAACGGCGACAGCATGCCTTGAGTCTGCTCCAAACGCTGCGGGTGCGTTATTCCCGGTTAAGTCAGCCGATCTCCCACTTAAGCGGCGGTAACCAGCAAAAGGTCGTATTGGCCAGGTGGCTAATGGCGCGTCGTCCGAAGCTGTTTATTTTGGACGAACCGACGCGCGGTATCGATGTCGGGGCCAAGGCAGAGCTTTACAAACTCATCGTCGAGTTGGCTGATGACGGCGCAGGGATTCTCCTGGCTTCATCCGATATGAATGAGCTCCTCAATTTAAGTCATCGCGTATTGGTGTTTCGCCAGGGCGCGATTGTTGGTGAGCTGGACCGGGACGAGCTCGAACCAGAGGCCATACTCCGCCTCGCCATGGGTGTCTCTGTGAATTAATGAAAATGGAAAACAGCCTTGCTCCTGCTAGACCGGTTGGCCGAACCCTGCCGGCTTTGAAGTTAGACTACGTTCTTCGCTATATCACAGCCCTGGTGCTGGCGGTGTTTGTTATTGCGTTAGGCCTGTTGCATAACTCGTTCCTCAGCGCCTCAAACCTGAACGTCATCTTACTGCAGGTTTCTACTAACGCCCTCTTAGCCGTGGGTGCCACCTTTGTAATTTTAACCGGCGGGATCGATCTCTCCGTCGGGAGCATTGTAGGGCTGAGTGGTGTGGTAGGGGCTTTGCTTGCCCAAACCGATGGGCCGGTCGCCGCCGCTATCGCGATTGCCGGCGGTGTGTTAACCGGCGCAGCCATCGGCGCTGTGAACGGCTTTCTGGTCTCTATTGCGAAAGTGCCGGCATTCGTGGCGACTCTGGGCACTATGACGATCGCTCTCGGGATCGGTTATGTGCTGAGCAATGGATCTCCTATCTCCGGTTTATCCGACGAATTCCTTTCTCTCGGCCAGCTGACCTGCTTTGGGGTTCAACTTCCCATTGTGACCATGTTGGTCACCTTGATCCTGTCTTTTCTCGCTCTCACTAAAATGCGTTTCGGGTTGCAGGTTTATGCCGTCGGCGGAAATGTGCAGGCCGCCAGGATAGCGGGAGTGAATGTTCGACGGATTCTCTTCTCCGTTTATATGATTAGCGGCCTGTTGGCAGGCGCTGCCGGTGTCATCTTGGCTGCCCGGGTCACGGCTGGAATACCGACCACGGGAGCGGGCTATGAATTGAACGCCATCGCGGCTGCGGTCATTGGCGGAATCAGTCTCATGGGTGGTCGGGGCTCAATCTGGGGAACCGCCATCGGGTTCTTGATCATCGGGGTCTTGGATAACGGCCTCAACATCATGAATGTCTCGCCTTTTTATCAGGAGATCATCAAAGGAGCGATCATCATCGGAGCAGTATTCGTCGACTCATTTGCCAACCGCAAAAGCGAGTAAATGAAATTGCGGCGCCGGTAAGGATCAACTAACCACACGGAATGTGACCCAACTCTAACCCCCAACTAACAACCATGTTAAAATTAACTCAGCTTGTCCTCTCTGGCTCGCTACTCACCTGTCTAACTCTTCCTAACCTTCACGCTCAACAAAAGGAGCGTACGGTTGGGTTCACCGTCTACAGCATGACCTCTTGGGTCACCTGGGGAAAACAAGGTGTAGATACGGTCGCTAAGGCAGATAATGTGAAGGTCCTCTGGAATAGTGCCGATGCGGATGTGAATAAGCAGATATCGGAGATTCAGCAGTACATTAACCAGAAGGTCGACGCGATTATCATTGCCGCCGTTAATTCTGCTACGCTCGGTCCGCAGATCGAAGCCGCCACCAAAGCCGGTATTCCCGTGATCGCCACCAATATGCGCATTGATCCTCCCGCTAATTCGATGGTTAAGACCTATGTCGGACCGAACGATGTCGGCGCCGGCGAAGGAGCCGCGCAGTCGGTAGTAGATGGGTTGGGTGGAAAAGGTGGTGTCGTGGTGCTGCAAGGACCGATCGGTCAATCCGCGGAAACAGATCGGACCCAGGGTGTAAAGAATGTCTTGGCCAAGAATCCCGATATCAAGCTGCTGGCCATCCAGCCGGCGAATTGGGATCGAACCCAAGCCTACAATTTGATGCAGGACTGGATTTCCCGTTACGGATCCGAGATCAAAGGGGTTATCGCCGAGAACGACGATATGGGCATTGGAGCGATTCGAGCGCTGGAAGAGAAGGGATTGGCCGGAAAAATTCCGGTCGGTGGAGTAGATGCGATCAAGGACGGACTAAGAGAAGTGAAATCAGGCAATATGGTGGCAACCAACCTGCAAAATGCGGCTATCGAATTAGGGATGGCATTGCAGGCGACCGTTGATTTGTTGGACAACAAGCAGATTCCTCAGACCGCACTGTTAAACATGCCGGTGATCAAAAAGGACAAAGTAGACTATTATTATTCGCAACTCTACGTTAAGCCCCAAGACTTCCTAAAGACGCTTCCGGAGTTGATAAAGAAGAACATGGCTTCCCGCGATTACGCGAGCCAATAGACGATAGTAGGAAGGCTTGCCTGGGCGGGGCCTGCCGCGCCGAAGGACTTCGACGAGCTCAGTCGAGTCGCTTGGCGAAGGCGGGACCTGCGCGTTTGATGGAGATAAAATGAGAGAATATCTAATTAGGACCAGCAATGCGGTTGAGGCTGTGATTCGGGGTCTACACGCCACCAGCCCATTTCCAATCGAACGAGTCGGTTCTCACACCGGGGTTATCTACCGCGGCAATGTTGCGCGTAAGGTTAAAGTGCTAACCGGTGGCGGTAGCGGGCATGAACCCTTATTCTTAGGTGCGGTTGGGCCGGGAATGGCGGATGGCGCTATCGCCGGCGAGATCTTTGCGGCACCAAATCCGGATTCGATTCTCGCAGTCACCGAAGCGCTCCAGCCCAGCGAAGGAGTAATTTACCTCTACGGTAACTATTCAGGCGATGTTTTGAATTTTGGGTTCGCAGCTGAAGAAGCCCGCGCCAAAGGGATCCAAGTGGACCAGATCCGAGTCCATGACGATGTCGCGTCTGCGGGCTCCGAAGTTGCAACCGAACGCCGCGGGATCGCCGGCGACATTTTTGTTCTTAAATGTACTGCCGCCGCCGCAGACCGAGGAGACACCTTCTCTGAGGTTCTCGCCTTGGGTGAGAAGGCTTCAACCTGGACTCGTTCGTTAGGGGTCGCCCTAGGTGCGGCAGCTTCGATCGACACAGGGCAACCCATGTTCGAATTGCCGGCCGGCCAAATCGAGATCGGGATGGGTTTGCACGGAGAAATGGGTGTCCAGCGCTCCACGTTCGAACCGGTCGAGACCTTGGTACCGCGAATGCTAGATTTAATCTTAGCCGATTTCCAACGCACTGGTCTTAGCTTGGATCGCGTCGCGGTGATGGTGAATGGGCTAGGCAGTACGACTGTCTTGGAGCTGCTGGCTGTGGCTGGTCAAGCAAAGGTAAGCCTGGAAAAGAATGGGCTCCACAGCGAGCTGTTCCGGACCGGGCAATTCGCCACGTCATTGGACATGGCCGGCTTCTCGATCACTCTGACTAAGTTGGATAATGAGTTAGAAGAGCTGCTCAACGCTGAGGCTCGTTCGTTCGCTTATTCCACGGAGCGCAGCTTAGCCTGACTGTCGCAGAGGATCTGACGTTAATCATGGAAACGAATCCACAGTCATTGAGTCCGCTACAGGTTAAGGAATTAGTCTTGAAGACGCTTTCGGGGTGGATTACCGAGCGCGACCACCTCAACGATTTGGATCGTGCTCTGGGAGATGGGGACCACGGGTCGACCATTGCTCGCGGCGCGCAAGCGGCCATTGATGCTTTGCAAACGGGCAGCTTCTCTTCTGTGAATCAGGTCTTCGGTGCGCTTGGACGGGCCATGATAACCTCGATGGGCGGTGCGTCCGGTATGCTTTTTGGTCTCTTCTTTCGTGCCGCCGAGAAAGCACCGCAAAATGACGTATTGGATGCGGCAGCTTTGAGTGCTCTGTTTGATCGCGGCTTCGAGGAGTTGAGCACGCGAACCAAAGCTCAGCCCGGCGACAAGACAATGTTTGACGCCTTAGTACCGGCGCTGACGTCACTCCGGGAAGCCGGGGGAGATCTGGTCTCTGCCTTGGATGAGGCCGCTACCTCTGCCACGCTCGGAGCGCAAAAGACCGCTGAGATGCTGCCCAAATTTGGGCGAGCGAAAACCTTGGGTGAACGCGCCAGGGGTACGCCCGATCCGGGAGCAACTTCCGTGGCTATCTTTTTTACGGGATTGGCGGTTAACGCCAGATCGCTGTCCCAATGATAACAATTTTACCGCAGAGATACAAAGAACACAGAGTAAAAGTTAAGGAGCAGCCCTCATCGAAATGGTCTAGTCTCAGTGACCTCTGTGTCTCTGTGGTGAAAAGCTAATACTTGAGTTTCTCGTGACTCCGAGGGCTGACTAAAGACGCACGTAAGAAGGATCTGAGGGAACGGCGATCGATTGCAGGCACGAGACTAACTGATGCTGAATTTCACCGATGCAATTCGTCTTTGGAACGAACTGGAAGATGCGAAATGTGGATCAACGCGAGGCGCGGCAGTACTTGATTACCTTAGCCAGCGGCCTCGGCGGATTCCTGGTTAACGGGCTACGTGTCTTTGTTCTGCCGCCGGCCACCCTGCTGCCAGGGATGGCTGAAGTCGCGAAAGGAACGGAGATCTGGTTAGGCGCCCAGAACTTCCACTGGGAAGAGGAAGGCGAGTTTACCGGTGAACTATCAACCGCTCTATTAAAAGACGCAGGAGCAACGGTTCTCATGGTCGGACATGCCGAGCGCCGAGTATTGTTTAATGAGAGCGATGAGGTAATTAACCGAAAGCTTCTCCGCGCTCTACAAGAGGGATTCCACGCCGTGTTGTGCATTGGAGAAGCCGATCAGGGAATGTCCGACGGGCATCTTAAGAAAGAGTTATCAGCTCAATTGGAAGGTGCACTTCGCGATGTGAAAAAGCTGGATCTGGATCGTCTGATCGTTGCTTATGAGCCTCATTGGGCGATTGGTCGTCGATCCGATGGTGCCGCCCCGGTGGCCCGAGTTCTGCAGTCGGTCGAAACCATTCGAGCTTCCTTAAAAGCGATCGTTGGAGAGAACAATCCGGTCCGGCTAATTTATGGAGGCAATGTTAATCTTGGCAATTGCCGGGAAATTGTCTCCGCCACCGGTATCGATGGTTTATTTGTAGGCGGAGCCGCTGCCGATTCGGCCGGTTTTATCTCTGTTATCGGACGCGCTTTGGATGGCGCCGGCGGTTAGGCTGACTTCGCACGCCCGGCTAAAGCGAGCTATATTAATTCAATTTAAAAAAAAAGAGAGAGAAACGAAAGAGGATGACATGAAGGCAATCGCGATCGGCGCAGACGACGCCGCAGTAGAACTAAAGGCGCAGATAGTCCAGCACTTAGAAAGCAAGGGAATCCCAGTTAAAGATTATGGAGTGTTCACCAGCGATCCCATGCTGTACCCGGACATCGCTCTGGAAGTAGCCCAAGCTGTTGCTGACGGGAAACACGAACGCGGGATCTTGATGTGTGGCACCGGAATCGGTGTTTGCATTACGGCCAACAAAGTTCCTGGGATTCGGGCGGCCGTCTGTCATGACATCTATTCGGCTGAGCGTTCCCGGATGAGTAACGATTGCCAGATCATGACTCTCGGTTCGCGAGTGATCGGGCCGGAGCTGGCAAAATCGTTGGTTGATGTCTGGTTGCGTTCGGAATTTCAAGCCGGCCGCTCCGGGCCGAAAGTCGAACGGATCAAGGAGATCGAAAAATCGTTAGCGAGCGTTAGGTAGAATTACCGCCGAGACCATGAATCGGTCTCTGCAGCTAGGTAATTTTGGAAGACCGAGATTCTGCTCAGTAGGAGCAAAATCTTTATCGCCGCCGGTGTCTAAATTGCCGTTGAATCGCGTCGCATGAATACCATCCCTTCGAAAGCTAATTGGATGATTTGCTTCGGAGTCAGCATCATTCTGCTATGCACCCGTCTATCCAACGCCGCGGAACCAGCGAACGGATCTGGCAAAGTTGATCCCGAACCGGAAAACTGGGTAGCCAGTTGGGGCTGCGCGCCCGGCTTTGCTATTGGACAAGAATTTGCCGATCAAACCCTTCGCCAGTTCGTTCGACTCAGTGTGGGTGGCAACCGAGTGCGCATTCGTCTGTCCAATGAAACTGGAACTCAGCCACTGATCATCGGATCAGCGCATGTGGCAGTGGCCGGCCGCGAGAAAGGAACGATCGATCCGTCTACCGACCACGTATTAACCTTTGCTGGGAGTCCTAAGACCTCGGTCTCTCCCGGCTCACCGGTGCTTAGCGATCCCGTAGACCTTCCAGTGCAGCCGCTCACCAAACTGGCGATTACCCTTTATCTCACTCGCGACACGGGTTCTTCCGTGATGCATCTGCTCGGCGAAGAAACCGGCTACTTATCTTCTTCTGGCGATGAGACCGGCGACGTCACGATAGCAGACGCTAGCACAGTGGCCGAACGTTACTTTCTTACCCGGGTCGAGGTGAGCTCGTCCACTAATGCCGGGACCATCGTTGCTTTAGGGGACTCAATAACTGACGGTCGAGGATCCACACCGGATGCAGATCGGCGTTGGCCAGATCGACTGGCCGAACGGTTGAATGAACAGGGATTGCGACTCGGCATAGTGAACGCCGGGATTGCTGGGAACCGGCTATTACACGATTTGCCGGAGATGGTTTGTGGACCCAGCGCTCTGTCACGTTTTGACCGAGATGTGTTGAGTGTGCCTGGAGTGAAGTTCCTGATTATCTTCGAGGGGTTCAATGATATTACTCACCCTATCGCCAACGACTTGCCGGAACAGACGATTACTACGGAACAGCTGATTGGCGGCCTGAAACAACTGATCGCCAGAGCCCATGATCATCAGATCAAGGTCATTGGTGCCACTGAGTTACCTTGCGAAGGAACTCCCTTTTATTCCGCAGCGATCGAAGCAAAACGCCAGGCCTTAAATCAATGGATCCGCACCGGTAAGGCTTACGATGCCGTGATTGATTTCGAGGCGGTGGTTCGCGATCCGAATCATCCCACGAGAGTGCGCCCTGATTATGATTCGGGAGATCATGGTCACTTGAACGATGCCGGCTATCGGGCCATGGCCGAGGCAGTTGATCTGAAGCTGCTTCAGGGTCTCGTAAACCGCACTCGATAACCGCCTGACTTTTCGTCGGCCTCTAACTTAAGCAGCCCGCGCCTCTGACCCTCCAAGAGTAGGTCATTAAAAGAACGGAACCCGAAGGCGCGTTCATTGAAACCAGGGTTTCGCCGTTTAATCGCCTGTTTGATCATCGAGCCCCAAATAATGTCATCTTCCTCGCGTTCCTCAGCCAGGGCTTCCAGCGTTTCTACCACGAGCGAGATCCCTTTTACGACGGTCAAACCTTTGCCCTCGGGCGTCTTATTCTGTGAGACCGCGGCTGCGCTCCGCGAGTTGACCTTCGACGGAGCCGCTCGTACTAAGTCATCGTAGTATATAAATTGGTCGCAATTGTTAATGAAAAGGTCCGAGGACGATTTCTTAACTCCTACGCCGATTACGGTCTTAGCATTTTCCCGCAGCTTGCTGACTAGAGGCGAAAAATCGGAATCGCCGCTGATAATGACGAAAGTATCGACATGACCCTTGGTGTAACAAAGGTCTAGGGCATCAACCACCATACGAATATCGGCCGAATTTTTGCCGGACTGACGTAAATGGGGGATCTCGATGAGTTCGAAAGCGGCTTCGTGTAATCCACGCTTGAAATCTTTGTACCGATCGAAGTCGCAGTAAGCCTTCTTAACAACGATATGTCCTTTCAGCAGGAGGCGTTCGACTAGCTTTTTGATGTCGAATGCCGGGTAATGAGCTTCTTGAGCGCCGAGAGCGATGTTTTCCAGGTCTAGAAACACCGCCATGGTTGCGTTGGAATCGTCGGTACTCATCTGTTTATGAAAGCCAGGTGTGAACTAGAAATCAACCGTTGGTTTTTGGGACCCAGACCCGGAGGGCGCGCGTCCTCGGCGCGCCGTGAAAGCGTTCCCAACGTCCAGGCGCAATTTTCGCCGCTCGGTAGACTAACACGCTCGGCTCCGAGAGCAAAGGATCGCGGGGACGCGATCTCTCCCGTGGGTCGCGCGCATGCGCGAATATAGAACCATCGGCTACCCCCCCAATTCCTGAATCTAACTTTTCAGCAGGCGATTTCTCGCTTAGAGAAGTCAATGCTTTATTCGAAACTCACGAGTGCCTTGCGTCGCCTCGAGGTTCAGCTTGTGGTGCCGGTATTGTTTCTGGCTAGCTCGACTTTCGCCGACCAGCCTAAAAAGGAAGTGCATAGCCAGGCCGATCTCCCCAGGCTTTCTTATCCGGTTAAAGGATCCGTTAGCGACCTTCTTCAAGCTGACGAATCGACATTCGATTCTGCCACCAGCAAGGCGGCAACCGATATCGATTCCCTTTTGGCGGAGTACGATATCCAGGATAACGCGACGTTGATTGGGATACTAAACGCGAAACTCGCGTTACAAGAATTAAAGGGAGACGCCGCCGGCGGGCTGGAAACGGTGGCCAAGCTTCGTGAGCTCCAGACGAAGCCAGACCTGAAACTAACCATTGGCTTATTCGACGAAGCGGTTTTGAAAGCGCAGCAGAGTGTTCCTAGTAAAGAGGGCTCTGACTATCAGGCAAAGGTAGAATCGATTTATCAGGAAGCAGTCAACGCGCTCCCGTGGGAGACGGTTCAGGACGTTGCCAAGTCGGCCCGGAGCATGGCCGGACTAGATTCCGAGCAACTAATTTTAGGTCGTGCTCAACATGATCTCCAGCCCGAGATCGATCATACCGGCGCTCTTTCGCGGGATTCAATGTATGAAGTATTGCAAATGCGGGCTGAGCTGCGAACAAAACTCCCGCTCAACTCTTTGCGAGCACAGGTATTAAAGGCCTACGTAGCGGCTCACGACACGCAGAAACCAGATATCTGGGCGGCGCGCAATGTCACGCTAACCAACAGTGAACATCCGCAAAAGGTATTGGTTGGTGTCTGGGACAACGGCGTTGACACCTCGGTTTATCCCGGAGTGACCTATAGTTATACCAAGCCTGGTCCTTACCCGGCTCAAGGACTGGCCTTCACCGACGACGGCTATCCGTCCAATTCCCCACTGTATCCCCTGACCCCTGAACGGAAAAAGCAATACCCTGAGGTGTCAGAAAATCTCGAGGCCATAGCGGATCTCCAAGCCGGGATCGAAACTCCAGTGACCGACGAATTCAAACAGCGCATGGCGAAGATGTCGAAGGACGATGTGAATTCAATGTTTGAGCGGTTATCCTTCTTTGGCGGTGTTGTCCACGGTACCCATGTTGCCGGCATCGCGTTACGGGGAAACCCGGCGGCTCGACTGGTGGTATTTCGGTTCAACGACAACCTCAGCCGTGAACTCCATTTCCCACCATCGACCGAATGGGCTCAGCGGATGGCGGCGAATTTCAAATTGATCGGCGAATTCTGTGCTCAGCATAAGGTTCGGGTTGTGAACTTGAGTTGGGGCGATCAACCATCTGAATTCGAAGAATGGCTTTCCAGAACCAAAACGAATCAAACTGCTGACGAACGCAAGCAAGAGGCGCTGGCTCTTTTCAAAATCTGGAAACAAGCGATTATCGACGCGATGCAGGCGGCTCCCGGTACTCTATTTGTTACCGCGGCCGGGAATTCGGATAGTGATGCTGGATTTTTGGAAGATGTTCCGGCGTCGTTGGAGCTTCCTAATCTTATCACTGTCGGTGCGACCAATCAGGCAGGTGATTCCACCGGTTTTACTAGCTACGGTAAAACGGTCGCGGTCTACGCGAGCGGATATCATGTGGAGAGCTTTGTCCCCGGCGGCAAAAGGGTGAGGCTTTCCGGGACTTCAATGGCTGCTCCCCAGGTGACTAACCTGGCCGGTAAACTGTTTGCTGTTGATCCAGCGCTCACGCCGGAAAAGGCTAAAGAATTGATTCTCGACGGCGCCACCCTCAGTGACGATGGCAAACGGAAGCTGATCGACGAAAAGAAAACGTTGGAATTGGTTAAAGAAAAGAAGACGACGGCCAAAGTTGGAGCGGAAAAAGGCGGAGGTTAGCTGAGACCCCGGATGCGGTGGGGCGAAGATCTCGGCGCGCCGAGGATGTAGCTAACCCCTATTGGTTGTCGGCGCCGGATTTGAGCCGTTCCGTGGACGTGGCAGCGTCTCTGATGTGTCCGAGTCTCCCGCCCTGGTTCGCGAGAATTTTGGGTAGAGGGCGCGTCCACGAAGCGGCTCAAATCCGGCGCGGAATAACGATGCGAGCTAGCCGTAGTCCTCGGCGCGCCGAGATCTTCGCCCTACCGGCGCTGGGTTGTTCGCGCGTTGGCAATGGAATCACCCCTGTCTCGACACCCGTTTGCTATTTTCCAATTATTACCTGTCATTCTTTCGATGAGCGCGACGGGTAACGAGGAGGAAGCCTTCCGGGAAGCAATTCGGCGTTTTGACGAGGCTAACAGTGCTGACCCGAACACTGTAGTAATTGATGGCAAACCGGTGCCGTATGAGTTGTTCTATGCCCTACGCCTCACCGAGTGGGTGCAACGCCTGTCCCCAAATGCTTCTCCCGCTTTATTGTTAGCTGCCCGTTGCCAGCATATCTGTCGTTGGATGATTCCGCGGGGCTCCTACCCAATGACCCGCCCAGGTTATCTAAAGTGGCGCACTGATCTAAAACAGTTTCATGCGAAGAAGTCGGCGGAGATTCTGACCGAAAGCGGGTGTTCACCCGAATTGGTTACCCGGGTGCAAGAACTGAATTTGAAAAAGAATTTAGGCCAGGATGCAGAACTGCAAATTCTGGAAGACGCTCTCTGTTTGGTCACCCTGCAATATCAATTAACCGATTTGATGGGGAAAACAGACCCGGACAAGATGGTTGGCATTCTGCAAAAGACCTGGAAAAAGATGTCTTCCCGTGCCCGGGAAGAAGCGCTCCAATTACCATACCCGGAAGACCAGAAGGACCTACTGTCGCGAGCGTTATCGGACTCGTAAGCAAGTGGTCTATTTTAGATCAGGGGCGACTTTTCTCGGTGGCTGATCGTTCTCAATGAGATACAACCCCACTTCCTCCGATCCTTTCTCGGAGCCTCGATAAAAGAGTTTTTTCCCTGACCCGCTAATGCACAGGAAAGACTCCGAGCCGTTTTCAGCATAAATTTGGGCTGAAGCCAGTTCCGCCTTGTACAGCTCCAGCCGCTTGTCGAGGTCGAAATACAAGTGATCATCTTCCGCATTCTGATCGGCTGATACGATGGCCACTTTTGGGTTTGGAGCGATAACGCTCAAAATGGTTCCAAACCCGCTGCCGCCTAGTCGAAGGCTATGCAGAAAAATCCGTTCAGCCCCGGCGGCGGTCACTTGCACGCCTTGGGCGCTAGGCGTCGCTTCATCTGTCTCCAAAGTCGCAACTGGAGCGATCCGAATCGCGTTCAAATAGTAAATGTGTTCGGGTGGCTTGCCACCCGCGCCCTCGGGATCTGAAGCAATCGAGCCGCACCACAGGTCGCCGCGGTACCCGAAAAATAGCTGACCGCTCGGCGAGAAGCTCATTCCTTCTACAAAGTCCACCCGTCGCGCGAAGACCGGCTTTACATGTTTTTCATCCTTCGGTAGGTACCAAAGACCGGTATTCTCTCCAGCCGTCGTAAAGAAAAGGATCGAACCATCGACCGGATTGTAGACAAAATCTTCGAGACTCCATTTCTCGGGCTTGCCATCAGTGGATAGCTTTTTCTCGAAAGAAAAAACGGGTGCCACTTTATCGGCCGTTGGGTCATAGGCGAGAAGATCGTCCCCCTGAAGAATCAGGATGTTTCCGGTATTCGACCTGCCGAGCTCGCTGATCTGACCTTGTCGGATTTCTTTAGGGAATGCGGGTTTTCTCGACTTGCCGGATCCAAGATCGAGCTGAACGAGTTCCTTCTGATTATCTATTAGGTAGACTACCGTTTCGTCCTGGGAAAAAACGGTAGTCTACCTAATAGATAATCAGAAGGAACTACCAGCTATTAAAAGCAAAACTGTAAGGAAACACCTCACAAACCCGAACCTCCTTGCTGCTGGGTCCGGTTCCTTTCTCAATCGAATACGGCTCAGCGTAAAACCTGTTGGGTTTCGGGATCGAACAAAGTAACTTTATCGGTGCTAAGGTGTACGGTGAGTTTCTGCCCCAACTCGTACAGATGCTCTCCATGGATCCGGGCAATTAAATAGCCGGTACCGGTTTTCAGGTAAACGATCGACTCCGCACCCATGGGTTCCGCGACGTCCACGGTTGAAGCTACCGGCGTGTTCGGCCCTGCCTTTGGCGCATCGCTAATGTTTTCCGGGCGAATCCCGAACACGATACCCTTGTCCAGATACCTACTGGCCACCGTCTCCAGAGCCCCTTTCAGAGGTACCACCACGCCGTCTTTCTCACCGTTTTCGACAAAATTAAGACCGTCCTCGCGTTTCTGAACCTTACCCTGGAGTAAATTCATTGGGGGGCTCCCAATAAAGCTAGCCACAAACATATTATCCGGCTTCATGTAGAGCGTCAGCGGATCTGCCACCTGCATAATGATCCCATCTCGCATGACGCAGATCCGGTCTCCCATAGTCATCGCTTCGACCTGATCATGGGTAACGTAAATCATGGTTGTGCCCAGTTCCCCATGTAACCGAGAAATCTCCGAGCGCATCTGAACCCGCATTTTTGCATCCAGGTTTGAGAGCGGCTCGTCAAAAAGGAAAACGCTGGGTTGCCGGACAATGGCACGCCCCAGAGCGACTCGTTGGCGCTGACCACCAGAAAGCGCCTGTGGTTTCCGATCCATCAAATGGTCGAGTTGCAGCGCCTTGCCGGTTTGAGTCACCGTCTGCGAAATCGCGTTCTTCGGCTTTTTCGCGACTTCCAGCGCATAAGCCATGTTTTTGAAGATGTTCATGTGGGGGTACAACGCATAACTCTGGAACACCATGGCGATCCCCCGGTCTTTTGGCTCCAAGTGGTTTACCACGTTTCCACCAATAGAAATGGTGCCGCTGGTAACTCTTTCGAGACCTGCGATCATGCGGAGCGTCGTGGACTTGCCACAGCCGGAAGGTCCGACCAGAACCATGAACTCCCCGTTCTGGATGTCTAAGTTGATGCCCTTAACGGCAGTGAATGTCGGCCGTCCCCGATCGTCTTCATAGGTCTTTACCAGATCCTTAATTTCTACCGAGGCTTCGCTCATTGAGATATTCTTTTTGGGGGTATGATTAGGTTTCCAGAGGACGGCAGAGCAAGCCACCCGAAGCGGAGAAGCCGGCTTAAGCCGTTATCCTGGAGGTAAGGGGGGATGAATTAGAAGCAAACTAACGCGAATCGGCCCTGAGCTCACGCAAAATTGTGCGAGACACTCAAGGGCCCGCGGTTTCCGAAGCAACGAGAACCCGGGCACTGGCTTGCCCGGCGCACCTTTAACCTTCAGATTTCCAAGAAACTTATTGCTTCCGCTCGCCGCCTGCTGGTGTCAGCCAGAACCTGGCGCTGAATATCCAGATGAGAGCGCACGCTAAGAAAATCAGGGCGCCCAGAGGCTGCACCGACATGGTTAAAGGAGTTTTTTTGAGTCGGAAAAACGCGTTGAGAATAAGACCCACCAACAACACAGCGTACGACGCGCAAAACAGACGTGGAATCCAGCCAGAGATTTTTTGGCCAAAGGTTTGCACCAGAGCCAAGGCCAGAGGCGGCGCGATCATCGCATAGGTAGCATCCTCCGTAGAGGGTCCGAAGAGCAGCATCCAGCAGGTTCCGAGGCTGAAGACGGCGATCAGCAGGCGATTTTCGGACCAATTTCGTATCCGACCATAAACGCACACCGCCGCCGCTCCGATGCCGGCAAGTAACTGGAAAATCAACCGTATCTGGCTGCTAAGATTGATGTGTAGAGCTTGCAGCAGCATAGCGAAATCGCGGGGAGCGATATCCATATTTGCTCGGCGATCGTCCGCGGCTCGTGTCGCGAACCATCTTCGATACTGTTCTAGAACATAGCCTGGTTCTTGCAGAACAAATGAAAGGGCGCCCAGCAAAAGCAACGTCACCAGCAGCCGCCATCCGAGTTGACGCGGATATAAGAGTACGAGCAGCAATCCGACAGCAAGTGGATAGATCTTGAGATACGCTGTTACTCCTAGGCAGAGCGCGGAGATTGTCCATCGGCGTCGATGCGCAGATACAATAGCGATCATCAACAGGCCGGTGACTAGGGGGTTGGCCTGTCCATTGTTAAAGTTTCCCAGCGACAAGGGCAGAATCAGCAGAAATACCAGCCAATATCGCGCTTTGGGAATTCCGGTGTGCAGTTCTTCCTTCAGCCACCAAAAAACGCCGGCCAACAGGACAGTGCATGTCAGCAGCCGCCAGAGAATACCTCCAAACGAGTGCGGAAACGACGAAAACGGCGCAAATAGTGCCGCGATCAGCGGACTATAAACAAATCCCCGGGTGTAGGTGTACAGCGGTTGCGAGTCGATCCATTTCCGCCCCGCGTCGGCGTAGGTCGCGAAAACGTCGTGATCTAGGGACAAAAGGCCGATGCGAATGCAGATCCCGATCAGAACTGCCGACCACAAAGCGGTTACTAAAGTGCCCCACCGATTGTCAGCCCGTCTTTGGTTTGCTGGCGATGCCAAGGAAAGAGTCATACCGATACGCGTGAAGGCTAACTGCTGAACCGTTTTTGCGTGGTCCCACTCCATGCCGGCCAGCAGGCGTCGTCAGGGAGCCAGATCAGGCAATAGACCAGAAATAGTAGCGCGGAAATCGGTAAGGCTGCCAGAATCCAGTAAGGCTTGAGGTGAGGCATGAAGCTAGCTCGACCGACCGCAAACAACTGCAGAGCTACCGAGGCCCATACCCAAAAGCGAACCGCCAACGCCTGTCTTAAATGCATTGACTGAAGCAACGCGAGCAGGGTGGGCGCAGCGAGAAGCATGTAGGTGTAGGATTCAGTCGCCGGCCCACACAGGGTCATCCAGACTGCGGACAAGCAGAATAGTCCGGTCAATACCCGTTGTGGACCCCAATTCTTCAAAGAGCCGAACGCGCAGAAGATCGCGATGGCCGCGGCGCTGCCGAGTTGAATGAGTGTGAAGATCTTTTCAGAGATCGGCAGATGCAATACTGAATGGACAACGAACCAGAGATCCAATGGTAGCTTCTCCGCAGGCCAATTCCGGCGATCTTCAGCCATTCTGGTTGCGAACCACGTGCTGTACTGGTGCGATACATACGACCAGTGCTGAAACAGAAAAGGCACAAGCGCTAGGAGAAGAAGGGCGCTGAATAGTCGCCACGTGAAACGGCGAGGAGCAATTACGCAGATCAATAAACCGACGGCGAGCGGATAGATTTTGAAAAAAGTGGCAAGACCGATGCAGAGAGCGGCGTAATTCCAGCGTTCGGTATAAACCGCAGCTATCGCCAGCATTATCAATCCAGCAACGAGGGGATTGGCTTGGCTAATGTCGATATTGCCAAGGGCGAGCGGCGCCAGAAGAAGGTAGGCGATACCGATCCGTTGCGATTTGATGCCTGGAAAAAGATTGGATCTGAAAAGAGCGGTGACACCTCCCAGTAATACTGCCGTATTGATCAGACGCCAAACCACGTTGGCGATCGCAGGAGGAAGAAATGCGAAAGGGGCGAAGACAGCCGCTACGAGCGGGCTATACACGAACCCCATCCAGTGCGCGTACAAATCCTCGCCGTGGAGCCAGTGCGATCCTGCGAGACCGTAGGTGTCAAAAGAGGTTCCCCTTTTGGAAACGAGCAGAGGCCGGGCAGCTAGGACGATCAAGGCAATCGTCCAGACGATTGAGGCGGCGACGTTCCAAAAGCTGTTTGGGATGTTCCGGGAGCTGGTGGTTTTCGAGACGTTGATTGACGCAGGCTGAGTAGTCACTGAATTCTGGTAATTGAAAGTTAATTACGCACCAGGCCTTATATTGTATACCAGGCTTGCGATCGACGGATGGAAGGAACGGGGCGCAAACTCGATGACGTCATAGTCCGCGATTCCTTCCTTGAAGAAGGGATCCTCGTGAATAAACGCATCAACTTCTTCGCGAGTATTGATCCGCGCTACGATAACACCACCCGTTCGCGGTACCTGGGGCCCAGAAACCAATAACCTGTCCGCTTCATACGCTCGACCCAAAAATTCGCGATGAGCCGGTGTCACGCGCTCAACGTGATCAATTGGGACCTTGTATTTGAGAATAATCAGGAACATATGCCGGAGAAATTAACTGAGGGTGTCGCTTTGTACCAGCTCTGGTAACGGTGAGCTCCCTGATAAACGAGCGGGAACGAGCGAGAACGAGCGTCAACGCAGTCCAGTGCAATCGATCACGCTCGTTGCCGGCGTTACCGGCGTTCCCGCTCGTTTGTCAGGGAGCTCTTCCCTACCGGACTCGCTACCATGAAATCAACCCACGGCCACTAGTTGGTTCCGGCTTAAAACTATCGGGAGACAGCTTGATTTTTTGGCGCAACGCCAACAATTCCTGCCTAGCCCGTTCGTATGGAGCTTTATTGGCCTCTTTTGAAGTATACCCGTTCGGCTGCTCCAGGTCCCAAGCAAGCGCTCGGTCAATCGCACGAATCAAAGAGGCGGAATCCCGATCAACGTGCTGGTAGATCGATTGGCCAACGCTGTGCGTCAACATGTAGAAATGGTATTGTTCGTCGGACGATTCGGCATCTTTGCCTTTGGCCAGCATCCAGGCTCGATAACGAATCAAGCCCACGTAATACCAAAAGGCCGCTTCGTCTTTCTGACCCTCGCGATAAAGCTCTGTCGCTAGGGCGAAATAGGTGGTGGGCGCCTTATCAACAATCCCGTCGGCTAGCTGCTGGATGGCTTGTGCGGCCTGGGGTTCACGGGCTGAAACGGCCACGGGTGAGATCAGAACAGCTGCTGCAGCGAATAAAATTCCTCGGATCATGAAATGGTTTCTCAATCTACGGCTCGACTTCAAACTTCGCTAACTGTGCGTTATCGTATTCGAGAATCCTTTGTGGCGTTGTATTCCACGCCGGCGGTTTCTCGATCCAGACGTGTGCGCCGGCCCGCAGATCGATTGCCAAGCTCGGATATCTGGGATGGCCGGTTGCGTCGACGTTCGTGACGATGAAGACCACCTCCAATGCTTCGCGCTCTAACATCTCGAGGTGATTCGAATAGTGGCGTTCTGCACCAAAGATTCTGGCGTAGGTTGCGGCTCGCTCGGCGTCGAGGTCGCACACCGCCACCAGGTTCACCGGACCATATTGAAATGTTGGGTAGATATTCCGATAAGCGTGTCCGCCGCAGCCAATAAAGCCAGTTCGCAACCGTTTGGGATATTCGTAGTTGTAGGTAACCGGCATGGCTTACGCCTATTCGCCAATGGCTTGGCGGTCCGCCGATGAGAAGGCGATGAACAGAATGGCATCAGTTTGACCAATATTGGTTGCGCAGTGCCGGACATTGGGCGGGATGACGACGGTATCGCCTTCGGCCAATTCCGTTTCCTTGTCGCCAGTGATCGTGTGCCGGATCCGGCCTTGAATCACGACTAGAGTCTCCGAGCAGTTCGGATGGTAATGACGGCCGTTCGTGTGCCCGGGCTTCAGAATGCATCGGCCAACGGTCATTTCGTTGCTGTTTCCTAGGGCCCGATTCGCGAACCAGGTGAGATTGCCCCAGCTGAACTCTTGATGATGCGCTTTGCTTTGGGGGAGGACTTGAATGTCGGTGCACATTGGAACGGAGTTTTCTAAACAGAAGCTAACGAAGGTAACGAAGGTAAGAAACAGGAAGTAGCAAGGTTCAGCGAACAGACGCAGAATTTTACCTCCGAGCCGTTGTAGAGACCGAGTTCAGGTTCTTATCATTCCCGTCGCCAGCATAGGCTCTATCGTGTTATACTCGGGCACTCGTGACGCGAAGGCTCCAGATCGGCTTTTCGATTTGCCTGTATTCTTTCTGTGCCTGGCAGGGTTTCGCCCAGTCGCAGTACCAGAGCAGCACTGACTTTGCTAAGTATGCCATCAAGCTCCGGGAAAGTGGTTTGCTCGTCATGCAGGGGAAACAAAAGCCACAACCCGCGGCAACAGCGGTTTCGAGCGGAGGCGCTCGGTCGGAAAACGCAAGTCTCAGCGCCCGGGTTGGTCCGCTTGATGGCGAACCTGGGCGGTATCCGTGGCGACTGAGCATTATGACGACCATCTTTTGGATCGGAGAACATCCCAGTACCAATAATCCTGTTCCTAATGACGCCAGCTCGTGGGACCCGAATTGGTTCGCCGACTATGGCGGTTACGACGATCCCGATTTGAATCTGCGTAAGAGATTTGTGCCGGCGAGCTTTTTCCCGCGACAGAATCCCTTTTATGTCGCTCTCCCTTACAACGATGTGCAAGCCGGCCACACCAAGCCCGAAGCTAAACAAGCGATCCCTTGGTTTAAGGACAGCTTTATCCGCGACGGTCTATCGGTCCTCAAAGGTCATTGGGTAGCAATCCGGCACAATAACCGTGTTTGTTACGCCCAATGGGAGGACTGCGGACCATTCACCACGGATCACTGGCAGTATGTTTTTGGCAACGAACGACCAAGACCGAATATGAACCAGGGTGCAGGACTGGACGTTTCTCCTGCGGTGCGCGACTACCTTGGACTTGGCAACCTGGATGCGTGCGATTGGAAATTTGTCGATTTCCGTGAAGTGCCGCCCGGACCGTGGGCAATGTATGGGGATAACAACAGTTTCGTTATTTTGCGCCGGCAAAGTAATTCACGGTTTACACCTCGGACGTTAGTGCCAGCTTCGATCACGAATTAGGGCGATACCGTGCATCACGAAATCGCTCTGATATCGACCGTGGCCGTTGGTTTGGTGTACGCACTGATCTGCGGTTATATCGCTAACCGGCTACACCTGCCTCCATTGGTTGGTTATTTGCTGGCCGGCATCGCGGTCGGACCGTTCACTCCCGGGTTTGTGGCCGATGCTAAGCTTGCTCCGCAGCTAGCCGAAATCGGCGTGATTCTTTTAATGTTCGGGGTCGGGCTGCATTTCTCGGTGCGGGATCTGCTCGCAGTTCGAAATATCGCCGTGCCGGGCGCGCTAGTGCAGATCCTGGTCACGGTCGCCTTGGCCTATGGTGTCACCCGGATGTGGGGCTGGAGCGTTGGCGCCGGGTTGGTTCTAGGGTTGGCCCTGTCCGTAGCCAGTACTGTCGTATTGCTGCGAGCTCTGGAAGCCCAAGGCCTTATCAATTCACTGAGTGGCCGGATCGCGGTCGGCTGGCTGGTGGTCGAGGACTTATTTACCGTGCTGGTGTTGGTCCTGTTACCGGCGTTTGCGACTTTGCTAGCCGGAGACACGGTTAGTTCGGATGGCGCAAACCAAGGTGAATGGCACTTGCTGCTAACTCTCGGAATCGCTTTAGCCAAGCTGGCCGGATTCGTGCTTTTCATGTTGTTGGTCGGTTCGCGCTTGTTGCGATGGTTACTCGACCGTGTAGCCGCCACTTCTTCTCGAGAATTATTCACGTTGGCGGTGGTGGCAGCCGCTATCGGCATTGGCTTTGGCGCGGCAGAGGGGTTCGGACTCTCCTTTGCCCTGGGTGCATTCTTTGCCGGCGTGATCGTTGGCGAATGTGGCCACGGCGAGCGAGCGGCCAATGAGTTACGCGCACTTCAGGACGTGTTTAATGCTCTGTTCTTCGTAGCGATTGGGATGCTTTTTGATCCTGCCATTTTAGTGCGAGAACCGTTTGCCGAGCTGGCCGTGGTCGGCGTTATCGTTGTAGGTAAATCGGCGGCTACGTTTTTGATTGTTCTATTGCTCCGTTACCCAACCGGCACCGCGTTGGTCATTGCAGCCGGCTTAGCCCAGATCGGCGAGTTCTCGTTTATATTGGCGGAACTCGGCATCGGCCTGCACTTACTGCCGGGCCATGCCCAGAGCTTGATCGTTGCAGGCGCTCTTATTTCGATTGCGTTAAACTCATTCCTCTTGCGGGCAGCACGCGCCATCCAATCCCGGCTCGAATCGGCGGCAGTTGCCCCTGAATCGAGACAGGACTCGCCGGCCGGATAGGAGGACAACGTTGCCAGAGAGACTCGCCCGCCACAGGACGAGCCTCTCTCCACGCAAATAAAGGTTTAGGTCAATGCGTTTGGATCGTCAAAACGGTGAACGAGTAAGGAGCGAAACTGAACTCGAAATTCCCGCTAACAGCCTCAGTCGAAGTCATGGGTACGACCTTTCGCGGTTCGGCGAGAGTATTGGTATCTTGTGGGCTCGCGGAGGTTAGTACGGTCACCGTCGCTTGCGGTGAAACGTTCGTGATCCCTTCTAAAACGATGTGCACCTTCTGCGCCTTGGCGGCCCCATTAATAGCCTTAACGTAGATGGTCCCTGTTTGGCTGTTACGCGAAACGCTTTCGTAAAATTTCGTTCCTCCCTTTGTGGTCAACGTGGTCGGTAACACCGTGTCTCCTCCGTTCTGGTTAAACATCATCTTAGCGTAGTAAGAAGGAGATCCGTAACTATGCAGGGCATCATAGCCAATGAGGTTAGTTGGCCATTGGCTTGCTCCCGGATTAATGTTGACGAACATCGGAGCGTACGATTCCAGAATGACCAGATCCGCATTTCTTTCCAGACCAGTGAGCCACCCGGCATCACCCAGCGCTGCGTTCAAGTCGGGAACCGGCCGGCCTTCCTGTGATGCGTACTCGCCGACGAAGATCTTGGGTCCGGTGCGACTGTAGTTGTCGTACTGGTGAACGCTCTGTTCAAACGCTCTGGGCGTCTGGTAAAAATGCTGGTCGTAAATATCTGGGATCCGGCTCGTTACGTTAGCCGTTGCGATAATCTTGAGATTGGGATAGGCGGACCTGATGGCATCAAAGAATTGAGCGAATCGTCCATCGTAACTTCCCGAGTTATCGAAGAAATCTTCATTACCGACCTCGACATAGATGAGAGGGAAAGGCGCCGGATGTCCGTCCGCCGCGCGTTTGGCCCCCCAGGTGGTAGTTGTGCTCCCGGTGATGTACTGAATCTCATCGAGAGCGTCCTGGACGTAGGCCTGGAGATCGGATCCCGGATTGACGTGGGTGCCATTGAGCGAATAACCGGCGTATACGGCCAGCAGCGGTTGCATATTCAGGTCTTCACACCATTCCAGGAATTCAAGCATCCCTAGCCCGTCATCGGATCGATAACCCCAGGGGCTCTCATGGCCGGCGCGTTGTGAGATCGGGCCGATGGTGTTTTTCCATTCAAACCGCTGGTCGATGGTATTCCCTTCCAGATAGTTGCCGCCGGGGAACCGGAGAAAGCCCGGTTTAAGCCCGGCCATCAATTGCATAAGATCAATCCGATTTCCGTTTGCGCGATCACGGTAAGTTGGCGGGAATAAGGAGACCTGATTGAGCCAGAGGGTGCCGGGACTACCGGCAGAAATCACGAAGCGGGTGCTTTTCTGTGGGAGCAATTGCGCCGGTTGCCAGCGTCACGCTGTATTGGGTCCAATCTTGTGTCACTGTTGGTACCTGCGCTTCCGCGTAGACCACACTGCCATCCGTGCTTTCAATCGACACCGTGAGCGGGCCGGTGAATCCGGATGCCTTCGCGTAAAAGGACGCATTGTAAGAGGTGTTAGGTTTCACCGGGATTCCCCAATATCCGTCGTTAGCGGCGCCCACCCGCGGTCCTTGGACAATAGTAACCTTGAGACTGATAGTTAACGCGGTTCCGCTGATGGGTTGGGTCGTGTCGAGAGCGATGGAACCCGTGCCGCCGTTTTCTTGAACTATCGACCAATTCACCGGCACGTTCGGGTCGTTCTGAAAGACGCGGTTTTGAATCAATTCACCATAAAGCCCGCCATCTAACGCATGGCTGATTTCTTCAATCATCAGGCCGTGAAGCGCGGGATTGATCTTCGCTCCCGGGTGAGCCACATCAACCTTCAAGGTGGCGGGCTCGACCGGCAGCGGCCCTGGCAGAGAAGGATTACCGATCCGGGCTACTTGCAGAACTTGCGGGGCTGTTAAGGCAGTCTGATAGAACCGGACGTCATCAACCGAATCGTTGTTCCAATCGACCATATTGCCGCCAAACTGGCCTCGTCCGACCGAACTATGCCCGCTGGCGGCCGTGGAGGTGACATTCAGAATCTGGTCGGTTAAAACGCCATTGACATACAGTGTGGCCGAATGCGCGTTGGCGTCATAAACGCCGGCCACGTGATACCATTGGCCCGAAACCGGCGTGAACAAGGATTGTGGATTTGTGAAGAAATCGTAAGGGACGGTAAATGAGAATTGGCCGGAATCCCCGCGTAACTGGAGGAAGAATGCGGCTTCGCCACCCGGCGTATCTTCACTAACGAAGGTTTGATAGCCGTTAGTGTTATTCAACTTTACCCAAGCAGCGACTGAGAAGCTTTGAGTCGTGTCAACGACAGTGGAAGTGATATCAGCATAACTGCCGGCCAAGCCGGGCAGACTTAAGGCATAAGGGCCAACCAAACCGCTTGTCCATCCGGCTTGGCCCATGAGTGTGGCGG
>Ga0209240_1000039_pt1 | contig 47704 bp, 37 predicted proteins | sample GraSoi_2013_80cm_FD_185828 | JGI IMG/M metagenome (GOLD analysis project Ga0209240, IMG submission 185828) | Grasslands soil microbial communities from the Angelo Coastal Reserve, California, USA - Sample 9_17_2013_80cm (SPAdes) (version 2) | ecosystem: Environmental > Terrestrial > Soil >...
CGTAATTGAGGAAGCTCTTTCGACAAGAAGCCAGTGCAGTGTCGCTGAGACTGATTACTGACTTACTGATTACTGATTACTTCGTCATGCGATCCCAACTGCGCGCCCAATGAGCAACAGCCCTGTGCCAACAGCAGCCGCGCCGACAGCCCGCGCGACTTGTTCTCCGGGCGGCGCGAGACGTTCGGCGGTGATGGCTGCGGTTACGGCAGCCATCGCACGCAGGTCCATGACCCCGATGACAAGGAGAATCACCGTCAGGCCGGCACAGCAGTAACTGCAGTGGAGACCGAGGTGCAGGCCGTGCTGCCAAGCGGTGTTGGCGTTGGCCGGCAACGTACGGCCGTCGATCGACCCGGTTCGACAGCAGGCGAGGTGATGCGCTTTCCACGCCGTGAACTGAAGCAATCCGGCGATCACGACAACGACGCCCGCTGCGATCGGAACGGCGCGCGCTAGCATCGGTAACTCCATCTCAATTGTGGCCAGCGCGACACCAATAGGGAAGGCGGCGGTACCGATCAGAGTCCATACGGAGAAGTATCCTACACCCACCAACGTGGTTAGCAGGCTTAGGCGCGCTTCGCTTGTCCTCTCGACAGTCTGACGGTAGCGCCAGAGCATTGCCGTCAAGGATGGGAGCATCATCGCCACCATCATCACGATCCACATGCCGAGGAAAGATGCCGCCGCTTCGAGCCACGTCTGTCCGGGCATCAGCATCCATGCCATCGACATTGTCCAGCCGCCGGGCATTGGCATGTCGCCCATCGCCGACATGGATCCGCACCAGATGATTGTGATCGCTGCGCTGACGACGAAGAGCAGCGCCGAGATAGCGAAGAAAGCTCGTTCGGAAGCTTGCTCAAAAAGCATGCGTCGTGAGATCGCCCGTTCCCCAATTGCAGCAATCATGGGTATGACTTTCGCTCAGCGCACGTTGTATTCGTTGTGGCGGCTCCACCAGACGCCCTCCTCCTCGTTGCGTCCTTTGGGTGCGCGGTCGAGCCATTGGTACATTCCCCAGAGGCCGTCTAGTCCGCGCGCGTAGGTGGAATAGGTGTGGTAGACAATGCCGTTTTCGAGTACGAAAGCGCTCATGCCAGGCCTCTCTCGCGTATAGGTTGCGACGTCAGTTCCAGCCATGGTGGCGTTCTGGATAACAGGCTGCGGAATCTCCGCCTCCGCGTCCATCGCGTGGCCGCCACGCGCATAGTTGTATTCGATGCCTCCTTGCCGTTGTTGCTCCTCACTGAACGAGACGTTGAAGTCGAAGTTGAAGTCGCTCCCAAGCGAGGAGGCCCAGGGGAACGTCCATCCCATCCGGAGTTTGTACGCCTGCACTTTCGCGAACGGGGCGAGCGACACAGCTGAAAGCATGACGTCGTGGTTTGCGAGGTGGATTTCGAAGCCGTTAAATCCGTCCGCGATTGTTGAGCACGTCGCGCATCCCGCTTTGTAGTCGGGCCCAAACATAAAGTGGTAGATGAGGAGTTGCGAACGCCCTCGGAAGAGGTCTGCCAGCGAGACGATCCCTCCGTCGGTCTCGAATCGATACTCCTTAGCGACCCGGACCCATGGCAGCTCCTGGCGACGCCTGGCCAGCTCGTCGCTGTGCCGCGTTAGGTCCTTTTCGGCCTTGAGCAGCTCGAGCCGCTCTGCCAGCCATTCTTCACGTGTCCCGGTCCTATGTGTCGTGGTCATTTTTTTCTGGGTGCTCATTTTGATTCGTTATTGTTCTGGTTAGCTTGTTCTGTCCCTCTGAGTCCCTGATGTTCGTTTCGGTTCCTGTACGACCTACTGGTTGGTGGTCGTGAGATAGCTTAGAGTCGCGGATTGAACGGTGTGAGTGACAAGTGTGACGCGATTCAAATGGACCCACTGATCACGTCCGCAGCGCGCGCACTTGCGGCGGGTGATCCCATCGTCGCTCTGAATCTAGTCGCCTTGCGCGACGACGCGCCAGCGCTAGCGCTTCGTGGCATTGCAATGGCGCGGCTTGGCGATCTCGACCGAGCCAAGGTTCTTTTACGAAGCGCCGGGCGCGCCTTCGGCCCGAAAGAGGCTGTGGCTCGGGCCAGGTGTGTTGTCGCCGAGTCCGAGATTGCGCTGGTCTCGCGCGACCTGGTCTGGCCCGCGAAGGCCCTGGATGCGGCGCGGTCAACGCTCGAACAGCACGGCGACCGGCTGAACGCCGCGCATGCTCGTTATCTCGAGGTTCGGTGCTTACTCTTAATCGGGCGCCTCGACGAAGGCGAGAGAACGCTGGCCAAGCTTGATCCGGCTCCTTTTCCCCCCGCATTGAGGGCCGCTCACGAGCTAGTGGTGGCGGGGATCGCGATGCGCCGGCTCCAGACCAAGACGGCCCGCGCTGCGCTAGGTCGGGCCGAGCGCGCCGCGCGCCACGCCCGTATCCCTGCGCTCACAGCGGAGGTCGAAAGTGCAGCTCTCGTCTTGAATACGCCCGCTGCGCGACGGATTGCGCGTGGCGATGAGCGACTTCTACTGCTCGAGGAGGTGGAAGCGTTACTAGCGTCGAAAGCACTCGTCGTGGACGCGTGTCGCTACGTAGTGCGTGATGCAGGCAAGGTGCTTTCGCTGGCAAGGCGTCCGGTGCTGTTTGCACTCGCACGCACCTTGGCGGAAGCGTGGCCCGGTGACGTGTCCAGGGAAACCCTGATTGCACGGGCATTCGGAGGAAAGCGCGCCGATGAATCGCATCGCGGACGGTTGCGAGTGGAAATCGGACGCCTGCGCAGGGTGCTTCGGATGCAGGCGGGTGTGAGCGCGACAAAGCAAGGGTTTGCGCTGGTGCCGCGCTGGGCACGCGAGGTCGTCGTGCTGGCGCGCCCTGTAGAAGAGGAGCATGCGGCGGTGCTCGCTTTCCTCGCGGATGGTGAGTCATGGTCGAGCTCGGCCCTGTCGCTTGCGCTTGGAGCCAGCCAGCGCACCGTGCAACGGGCGCTCGAATCGCTAGCGGCAGCAGGCAAGGCGCAGGCATTTGGGCGCGCCCGAGCCCGCCGATGGAAGACTCCACCCGTGCCAGGACTCATGTCAACCTTGTTACTCGCTGTTCCATTGCCTATCGAGTAGGTTGAAAGCATGAATCGATCAGCAGCCGAAATCGTCCGTGAGTATGGACCCTTTCCGGACGTCACGAACGTGGGTGGAGTCACCTATGACGGGCATCAAGTCTGGATTGCCGTCGGAGACAAGCTGAACGCTTTCGATCCAGCGAGCGGGAAAATATTGCGCTCAATAGATGTTCCCGCCCATGCGGGAACCGCCTTTGACGGCCAACACCTGTATCAGATCGCCGATGGTCGCGTCCAGAAGATCGATCCGAAGACCGGCCAAGTGCTGGCCACAATCCCGCTACCCGGCGGCAGCGGTCACTCGGGTCTCGCCTGGGCCGAAGGGACGCTGTGGGTGGCCCAATATGAGGAGCGAAAAATCTACCAGATCGATCCTCAAACTGGGGCTGTTCTTCGTACCATCGAGACCACTCGCTTTGTTACGGGGGTTACCTGGGTCGACGGAGAGCTCTGGCACGGTACCTGGGAAAAAGATGAGAGCGATCTCAGGCGAGTCGATCCGCAGACGGGCGAGGTCCTCGAGACTCTCGAAATGCCGCCTGGAGTAGGTGTATCAGGGCTCGAGTGCGATGGTGGCGATCAGTTCTTCTGTGGCGGCGGCGGCAGCGGAAAAGTGAGAGTGGTCCGCCGACCCAAGAGACGCACTGCGGTGGTTAGCGCTTCCCCGACCAAGTGAAGTAACTGAGTCAGTTCGAAGCCTCGCCCAGCAATCCGATTTGCTATCTGCTATTTGCTATTTGCTATTCCTCAGGCGATGACGCCTGCTTCTTTAAAGCTGAAATATCCGCAACGCCCCGGTTGCGGAAGGCCGATAATGACGTGGTCGAGCAACGTGACTTGCAGAATCCGCGCCGCTTCCGATAGTCGCCGAGTCAAGCGCAGGTCAGCTTCGCTCGGGCTTGGATCACCTGAGGGATGGTTGTGCACCAGGATAAAGGAGTAGGCAGAGTGCGCGATTGCCGGCTTAAAGATCTCTCGCGGATGGGCTAAGCTTTCGTTGAGGCTGCCTCTGGAGATCTCTTGAATCGTGAGCAAACGTTGTTTGGCATCGAGCAGGACCACTCGAAGTGATTCCCGGTCCAGTAAGCGCAATTCCGGGCCGAGTAAATCTTCTATGACCGCCGGTGAATCCACGGTTTGAGCAGCCAAGCGTTCTTGCGCCAAACGAGCACCTAAGGCGAAAGATGCGGCCAGTTGAATCGCTTTGGTTAGGCCGACTCCATGGATCTTAGCCAGTTCCTGAACCGAGGCTCGGGCCACACCGGCGAAGGAACCGAATTGTTGAAGAACTTTTTCTGCCAGCGCGATGGCGTTCAAGCCTTTTGTGCCCGTACGAAGCAGGATGGCCACCAATTCAGCATCGGTTAGTGAACCGGGACCGCGGTTTAACAGTTTTTCACGCGGTCGCTGCTCAGAAGGCAGCTCATGAATGGTTAGGCCGGGAATGTCATCACCCACGGGGGCGATGATACAACTAGTATAAAAGATGTTGCAAGGTTTCAGGAGAGATTAAATCCTCGGTTGGGAAAAATTGCATGTACCCGCCGCGGCGGGTTAGAGACCTTAACCAGGTCTTAACCCTTGGTCTGGAGTTGAAAAGAGGCGTGTCCTTTCCCAACCCCACGCACGCGGGGTGCAATTCGGAGAAACGCGCAGTACTCCAAAACTCCAGTACTCCATCACTCCGTTCGCACGAAATCGAGGACGACGACGAGGACAGCCTGTCCGACGTAGCTTTCTGCGCTCATTGGTTGGCAGTTCTGTCGGCCAGCGAAGTTGGAAGAACGAAGCGCCTTACGCTGCCACGGCGAACTTATCGACCGTGTCAGCCAGGAAGCCGCCTACCTCGTGTAACGCCAAAGTGTACTTGTTGACTGGAAGCCGTTGCAGCTCTTGCTGGGCCTCTAGCACCAACTGCTTGGTCGTCTCAACCGCGCGCTTTAGACACCCTTTAGCCACAACCTCCTGTTCGACTTGGATCAGCTCTTTTTCGTCGCCGCGCAGCAGAATCTCATTGAGCTGCCTGTGGCGGTTAGAGCCGGTGTCTTCAAGCAGGTAAAGGATTGGCAAGGTCAATTTCCCTTTCCTAAGGTCAGTACCCAGGTCCTTACCGGCATTCTCAGTAGACCCGGCCAGGTCGAGGCAATCGTCGTAAACTTGATAGGCGGTGCCCAGCCGGGCGCCGTACGATTTAAGAGCGGTAATGACCTCGGGAGCAGCACCACTGAGTAAAGCACCTAGCTCTCCGGACGCCGCGAATAGCGCCGCAGTCTTCAGCTCAATGATCCGCAGATATTCTGGTATGGAAAGGTTAACATCGTGCCGGCGCTGCGTTTGGATGATTTCGCCCGAACAAACATCTCGGGCAGCATGCGCAACGCGCCGGCAGATTTCCTGGTTAGAAAAGCTAGTGGTCAGCTTTAAGGCGTGAGCAAAAAGTGCGTCGCCCAGTAGCACGGCGAGGGAGTTGCCCCATTTTGCGCTGGCCGTAGGTTGGTCGCGTCGCAGTTCTGCGCCGTCCATAATGTCGTCATGGACGAGGGACGCTAGATGGACGAGCTCGATAGCGACCGCCAGATCGACATGGCCGGGGGAGATATCACCAGTGGCGCCACCGGCCAATAGAACGAGCGCCGGCCGAAGCCGTTTGCCGCTACTACCGCAAGCGTAGGCGACGTAACCTTCAATCGCTGGGTCGAAAGCTCGAGCTTGTTCCTTAATCCGCTCCTCAACGGCGTAGAGGTAGGGATTGATTAACTCGAGCGCAGGCTGGATTTTTGAGGCTGCCAGCGCACGGCTGGCCGCTTTTGTGAAAAATTTCACAAGCTGACCATGGTTCGGGTTAAAGTCCTCGTCAATTTTGTTCCCCGTAGGTCGTTGCTTGAGCGACGTGTTCCACAGGCAACGTTGTTCGTAATACTACCGTTCCTTCTTCTGCGGGCTGGATGAGTTGATCGTGAGCGAAGGCTGGAATCAAAAATAGATCTCCTGGTTTAAAGGTCGCACTATCGTATCGAACTGTTCCGGCAACGCACTGGAAAACCGCGAACCGCGGAAGGCTATGCGCCTTTCTGGGTTCACGCAATTCCCAGCGCTCGACATGAAAGTGCGGGCAAGACGCGATGACCTCGCCCTCAGGAATTCCCAGGGTAGGTTCGACATCCTCAAAATCAGTGCAAGCGAGCGATTCAGAAATGTGCAGTTTGCGTCGATTACCCTCGGCGTCCACCCGATTCCAATCAAATAACCGGTAAGTGGTGTCGCTATTTTGTTGAATTTCGAAAATTAGGTTCCCGCGATCGATGGCGTGAATGCGTCCGCTGGGAATAAAGATGAAGCCGTGGGTTTGAGTAGGAAGGCTGTGGACTAGACTCTCGACCAATCCGTCCGCTAACGCTTCCTCGAGGTGTTCTCTGGTAACGCCCTTTTTCAGACCGGCATAAACCTGCGCCCCGGGCTGAGCTTGAACAAAATACCAGACCTCCGTCTTTGGTTGACCCTGTAATTCATCGGCTAGTGCGGCCGGCGGGTGAACTTGAACGGAGAGTCTATCCGTAGCATCGAGGATCTTAATCAGAATGGGGAATCGCTGATCATCAAAAGTCGGTCCAAAAATCTCTTGGCGGCGTTCCGTCCATAGCTGATGCAACGTCCACCCTTTATATGGTCCGTTTTGGACCACGCTTTGTGCCTCCTCGCGATCAACCAATTCCCAGGACTCACCGATCCGGCAGCCATCGGGCAGACTGCGTCCGAAGGCGGAGCAGAGCGATTGGCCGCCCCAGACCCGCTCCTGGTAAATTGGCACGAACGTCATGTAATGCTCCATCGCGCTGATTGTATCTAAGATGCTCATAGAGTCGCGAAAAAATCTTTGAGGAGTCCAACGGGGGTCCAAGGAGTACAAGGAGTACGAGGAGTTCAAGGAGAGGAGCCAGAATCCAGGAATCAGGAGGCGCGCTCCGTGGATGCCGCCTCCTTGAACTCCTCGGACTCCTTTACAGATTGAAAGCGCCGTCGAAGGAACTAGAATGCTGGAAAATGCCCAGATCCCGCCGGCAAAACCCTTGGAATGAAGTAGTCGGGCTAGCTGCGCTCGGGATTGGAACAGTCGTTTTCCTGGCACTCATCTCTTATAATCCGGGAGATATTCCTTCCTGGGTCTGGTTCAGTTATAAGAGTCCGCCGAATGACCCGGCCCAAAACTTTATCGGTCCGACCGGAGCGATCGTGGCTGGATTTTTGTATCTAACTTTGGGCGCGGCGGCTTATCTGGTGGCTTCTCTTCTTCTCGGGTTTGGAGTAGCGAAGCTGTTCCTGCCAGGGTTTCGCATTTTCAAAAGATTACCCTGGGCTTTGCTCTTTGTGGTGAGTGGTTCCGGGCTGGCCCAGTTGCAACCGTGGTTTCTCCGAAGTTGGGAACAGCAATTTAAGCTGCTGGGTCCCGGAGGAATGCTCGGGTACTGGGTGGGAGCCGGGCTTTTGCAGAATGCTCTTGGCAAGATCGGATCGATTGTCGCGCTCATCTGCATTTATCTTGTCAGTTTAATCTGGCTGACGGGAATCCGGCCGGTCACCGTCATTAAGCAAATTTTCTTGGGCATTCGGGCCGTGATCCGTAAGGCGGCGGACGCGCGAGAGCAAAAGCGGTTGGCTGCGGCTGACGAACGTGAACGGCTGGACTCGGACCAAAGAAAGATCGAGAAGGAGATCAAGAAACAGGAGCGAGAGCTCAAAAAGAAAGGGGTTTCTTTACCGGAGGAGCCGGCGGTCGCTCGTCCGGAGCCGAAAGTGTTCGATACTTTGGCTGCGCCGCCCGCGCCTCGGAAACCTAGCCGGCCGGCGCCAGCTCCCGAGCCAGTAACCGAGGACTATCATCTACCCGGTTTAGACCTATTCGATCCGGTTGAAGTCGAAAACCGAAAAGCGAGTGACCCGGCGGAATTGAAGGAGATTCAGGCGGTTTTGGTCGATACGTTAAAGCAGTTTAATATCGATGTAGCCCCAGGTGATATTACCCGCGGTCCGACGATTACCCGGTATGAGGTTTATCCGGCTCGCGGGGTGCGCGTCGACCGAATCACTAGTTTAGAGCGCGACTTAGCCAGGGCTACCCGGGCTGAACGGATCAATATTTTAGCGCCTATTCCGGGCAAAGATACGGTCGGTATTGAGATCGCCAATACCAAGAAAGTCAAAGTGGCGCTTCGGGAGATCCTGGACTCGCCTGATTGGGCGCAAACCAAAATGAAGATTCCCATCGTGCTGGGCAAGGATGTCTATGGGAATATCATCTTGGGCGATCTCGCGCAGATGCCGCATTGTTTGGTGGCGGGCACGACGGGCAGCGGGAAAAGCGTCTGCATTAATGCAATCATCGCCAGCATTTTGATTCGTTTCTCTCCGGCTGAGCTTCAGTTCGTGATGATCGATCCGAAGGTGGTGGAGATGCAGGTGTACAACACGCTCCCACATTTGAAAATTCCAGTGGTCACCGATCCGAAGAAAGTTCTTTTGGCGCTTCGCTGGGTGATCTCTGAGATGGAGAAGCGATACCGCATTTTTGCCCAAGTCGGAGTACGGAATGTTACCAGTTTCAATGCGAGACCAAAACCTAAGTCTCAGCGTGAATTGGACTTGGAGGCTGAGGCCGGCCAAAGGCGGGCTGTTCCTCCTGATGGCGCGCGGTCTGCTCGAGATGAAGACCTGGTGATTCCGGAAAAGCTGCCGTTCATTGTTGTGATCATCGATGAGTTGGCCGACCTGATGCAGACAGCGCCCGCTGATGTCGAAAGTGCGATTGCTAGAATTACTCAAATGGCGCGAGCAGCGGGGATCCACATGATCGTGGCGACCCAGACGCCGCGGGCGGATATTATTACCGGCGTTATCAAGGCAAACATTCCGACCCGAATTGCGTTTCAGGTGGCGTCAGGTCTGGACAGTCGGGTGATCTTGGACGAAAACGGTGCGGAACGTTTACTCGGACAAGGAGATATGTTTTATCGGCCTCCGGGGACTTCCAGGCTGGTGCGGTCCCAAGGAGTGTTGGTAACTGACGACGAGATTCATCGGTTGGTTAGTTTCGTGTCGGCACAGGCCGAACCATCGTTTGATCTGGAAGTTCAGAGCCAGCTAGAATCTAACTCCTCTATGGAAGAGGATGTTACCGAGGAGGACGAAGAACTGGTTAATCGTTGCTTAGAAATTATCCGGCAGGAAAAAAAGGCTTCTACATCGATGTTGCAACGGCGTTTACGTCTAGGATATACACGAGCCGCCAGGGTAGTTGACATTCTTGAACGCAGAGGCATTTTGGGCCCAGGCGAAGGAGCTAAACCAAGACAAATCCTGGTTGATCTCGACGCTCTGGTTGGCGAATCCAGCACGGACCGCGGCCATCTCTTCGGGAGCTAATACTTCGTTTAGTCGGTCAAATTTTTGCGGATGGCTGAGACAGTTGGCAGAAGGCTTCAGAGGGCGAGACAGGAAAAGAAGTTCACGATCGATGAGGTTGCGGCGGCCACGAAAATCAGGCCGGAGCGAATCGTCGACCTAGAGGCGGATGACCTCACTCATTTTCCTAGCTTGGTCTACGCCCGGAGCTTTCTGGTCAAGTACGCCCGTTTTCTTGGGCTGGATATCCAGGACGACCTAGAAAATTTTCAAGTGAACCGGGCCGTGGGCTTCGCGGAGTTCAAATACTTAACGGCGGTACCGCCTCCTAAATACCGCCCTGAACCCCGGTTTAACCAGCCCAGTAAAAAAATGGCGCCGCCGTTGCTACTGGCAATCCTCGCTGTCCTAATTTTGATTGGCGTACCGCTAGTTGCTTTTTTCGCGGTTAACCTTTCGCGGTTAAGTCCGACGGAGGAAGAACAGAATAAAACGGCCGCAGCGAAGCCGGCAAAGAGCGTGCAATCTGCAACGCCTTTAGCAGTTGCGACACCTGAACCTACCAAACCATCGTTAGCGTCACCCGCAGGCTCGGTTCAAGTGGTCAGCAATACTCAGACACCGGCTGGGTCGTCTCCAACTCCAGATTCGACGGTTGAGGTAAGACGCGCTCTTCCCGTTACCGCTGCGGACAAAGAGACTAATAAAGAGACTAGTGACAGTAGCCCGTCTCCGACTGCAACCGCTCCGCCTCAGAAGCTCGAGATAAAAGTAAAAGAACGCACTTGGCTTCGTGTAACTAAGGATCGGGAAAGTTCAGAGCCGGTATTTAACGGTTTTATCGGACCAAACAGTCCAGCCATAGTGATCCAAGGGAAAAGGTTCTGGCTTAAAGCCCTCGATAAGAGTGCATTGGAGCTGCGCAAGAACGGCCAGGCGGTCAATGGGCAAGACGGTGATATTGTAATCGAGTGAGTAGTGTTATGACCGCAAAAGGTAAGACAATGGCCGAATTATCTCCAGGTGCCGCCACCAGGCCCGGACCTATTCGAGTGGGGATGATCAGTTTGGGCTGCGCCAAAAATCTGGTTGATGCCGAAATCATGTTAGGAGGCGTCCGCGCCCATGGAATGGAAATCACTCGTTCCGCGGAGGAGGCCGATGTCATGATTGTTAATACCTGCGGCTTTATCGATGCCGCCAAGGAGGAATCGATCGAAGCGATTTTGAGTGCTCACGAGCAACGTCTTTCCAGAAAGGGAGGACGGCAGAGATTGATCGTCAGCGGCTGCTTATCCCAGCGGTTTGCCAACGAGCTGGCGGCAGAAATCCCGGAAGTCGACGCCTTTATTGGCTTGGATCAAGTCGCTGAGGCCGGGGAAATCATCGAGAAATTGCTGCAGACGCAACCGGAGTCGCCGCCGGTTAATTTAGTGGGTGGTCGATCGCGATTTATACCGGATTTTGATACCCCTCGGTTTCAACTTACTCCTTTGCATTTTGCTTATGTAAAGATAGCAGAAGGCTGCAACCATCCTTGCAGCTTCTGTGTCATTCCCCAAATGCGTGGCCACCACCGGAGCCGGAGCATCGAGTCGATCGAAGAAGAAGTGAAACGATTAGTCGGCGCCGGAGTCAAAGAGATCAATCTGATCAGCCAAGACACCACCTATTACGGGATGGATTTATGGGCGAACAAAGCGGGTCCACGCCAGCCGGTAGATTCAGGCCGAGGACCGACGTTGACCCGGTTGCTCGAGCGCTTGGCGACGATTGATGGCGAATTTTGGATCCGGCTCTTATACACGCATCCGGCCCATTGGAGCCGCGAGCTGATGGACGCGGTAGCCGCAAATCCCAAGGTTGCCAAGTATGTGGATATTCCTCTGCAACATATCGATGACCAGGTTTTGCGAGAAATGCGGCGGGAAACTTCCAGGCAACATATTGAGGATCTGATTGCGGAGATGAGAGAACGGATGCCGGGAGTTTTTTTACGGACCACTTTTATCGTTGGATTCCCGGGCGAGACGGAAGATCAATTCCAGGTTCTGCTCGACTTCATCGAACGAACGCGATTTGAACGCCTGGGTGTGTTCCAATATTCACAGGAAGAAGGGTCCCGGGCGGGGAAGTTATCGAATCAACTGGGAAAAAACCTCAAACAGAAGCGGTACCGTACGGCTATGGCGCTTCAGCAACGCATCGCTGCGGAATGGGCGCAGTCGCAGGTAGGATTGAGCCGGCAAGTCCTGGTAGAACAGCCGCTGATCGGCCGGACCGAAGGAGATGCTCCCGAGGTCGATACGAAAGTGCTGTTGGACAGAGCGTTACCCGTCGGCCAGTTTGCCACTGTAAAGATTACCGGAACTCAGGTATATGATTTGAGGGGGACGCCCTCAGAAGAGTGACAAAGATTCCTTTTTTTGACCTGCAAAGGCAGTTTCGAACGCTCCAAACCGAGATCATGAGCGACTTGGAGCAGGTCTGCGACTCACAGGCGTTTATCCTCGGACCCAAAGTCGCAGAGCTTGAGCAACGGATCGCCGCTTTTAGCGGAGCACGCTTCGGGATCGGGACATCCTCGGGAACCGACGCTCAGTTGCTCATTCTGATGGCGCTCGGGATCGGGCCGGGAGATGCAGTCATCACGACTCCGTTCACATTCTTTGCGACGGCCAGTACGGTTGTTCGAGCCGGCGCTAAACCGGTATTCGTCGATGTTGATCCGACCACCCTCAATCTGTCGGCGCCAAAGTTAAGAGAATTCCTGGAGAAGGAATGTATCTCGGGAGAATCCGGTGTCCAAACCCGGGATGGACTGAAAGTTCGCGCGGTTGTGCCGGTGCATCTGTTCGGGTTGTGCAGCGACCTGGTCCAGCTCCGCCGTCTTTGTGACGAATGGAAGTTGGTTCTGATAGAAGATGCTGCCCAGGCGTTGGGCGCAGCATTCCCGGACACAAACGGCCCAGTAAAAGCAGGCGGCGTGGGTGAGGCGGGTTTTTTCAGTTTTTATCCGACAAAGAATCTGGGTGCCTTCGGAGATGCTGGATTGGTAGTAACGAGCGATCCCGACCTGGCAAATAACTTGCAGATCATGAGAAATCATGGGATGGAACCTAAGTATTATCATGAGGTGATTGGCGGTAATTTTCGGATGGATGCGTTGCAAGCCACCGTGTTGTTACGGAAGTTCAATCACCTTGAGAATTGGTCACAAAGAAGATGGGATATCGCTCAGCGATACCAAAGCGGGTTAGCAGGATTGGGACTTGGGCTGCCGGTAGAGCCGTACTACGAATCGTGTGGTTGGCGCGGCCATATTTATCATCAATTCGTAATCAGGACGGCGCGGCGCGACCAGCTACGAGCGGCTTTAAATGAACAAGGTATTGGAACCGAGATCTATTATCCTCTCGCCCTGCACCAACAGCCGTGCTTCCGAAATCTCGGATATCAAAATGGCGATTTCCCGGTCGCAGAACAGACTGCTAAGGAGTGTCTGGCTTTACCCATCTTCCCGGAACTAACCGATGACGAACAAGCCTTAGTGGCTCTTAGGATTCGTGAATTTTTTGAACGTTAACCGATGACAGACGCCAAAGTAAGAAGTAATGGGACTGCCTATTTGGTCGGAGTCTATCGAGATCCACACAGCAAGGAAGAAGCCAATAGTCTTCTAGGCGAGTTACGCCTTCTGGTGCAGACCTTGGGCATTGCGGTTGCGCATCTGGAACTGGTTAAGCTACAAGACGCCACGGCCAGATATTTTGTGGGCTCAGGCCGCGCTGAGGGGATCGTGGCGCATGTCCAGCAACTGGGCGCCAACGTGATTGTGTTCGACAACGATCTCACCCCGGCGCAGCAGCGAAATTGGGAAGCGCTTTCCAATTTGCCGGTGATCGACCGGCAGGAAGTCATTTTAGACATTTTTGCTCAGCGGGCTCAAACGAAGGAAGCACGGTTGCAAGTCGAGCTAGCTCGATTGGAATATTCGTTGCCTCGTTTAACTCGAGCATGGGGACACCTGAGCCGCCAGGGTGGTGGCGTCGGTGGAAGAGGTGAAGGTGAAACTCAGTTGGAAACTGACCGCCGAATTGTCCGGCGTCATATCGACGCCGTGAAGGCTGATCTGGAACTGGTTCGTTCCCGACGAGCGACGCAAAGGAAACAACGCGAGCGTCTCCCGTTCCCACACGCGGCCATCGTTGGATATACCAATGCCGGTAAATCGTCGTTGCTTCGGCGGTTGACTGGCGCCGAAGTGTTGGTAGCCGACAAACTATTCTCCACCCTCGACCCGACCACCCGCAGGGTCGACCTCGGTAATGGTCAACCCCTGCTTTTAACTGATACGGTCGGCTTTGTCCGAAACCTGCCGCACCGTCTCATTGAATCGTTCAAAGCCACTTTGGAGGAAGCAGCTCGGGCGGATTTCCTGGTGCACGTTTTGGATGCCAGCCATCCTCGGGTTTACGACTTTTACGAGACCACCAAGCGCGTGCTGGAGGAATTAGGGGCGGATACTTTGAGGGCAATTACCGTGCTTAACAAGATCGACCGGTTGGAGGATCCGGCTGCAATTCACGCGTTACGGTTGCACTTTCCGGATGCCGCTTTTGTTTCGGCTCGCACCGGCGCCGGCTTGGAAGATCTGTTGGATCGCTTTTCCGAAAAGCTTAGTGACCGTTCAACCAAAGTCGAGCTCGCTTTACCTCTCGACCGAACCGAGCTGTTGTCACTGCTTCATCGGACGGGAAGGGTACTGCGATTGGAGTACGGCGAGCGGGTCGCGTCTGTGGTCGCGCTGGTCTCGCCCAAGGTTTTTGCACGGGTGCAGCCTTTCTTGGTGAACCAACAGCCGCAGGCGGTGTAGGGCCGGAGCCCCTCGTCCTCGTCGTCGTCCTCGTCCTCGAAGAGGCGCTTGGTGTGCGGCGTCTGCGACCTGGCCATGAATAGGACTTATCGGACTAAATGCGTAGACGCTCATAGGTCCCATGTGTCACATAAGTCCCATCTGTCGCAGCACCCAGTATGCTTTTTAGGCCCACACGTCCCTTCGAGGACGAGGACGAGGACGACGACGAGGACGAGGACGAGAACGATTAGTCCGACTATTGGACCGAAGGACTAGCCTTTGGCTGTGGCAATGGGGAATTAACCGGCGATGGGTTGGCGGTTAGTTTAGCTTTCGATTCCTCGAGCTTGTTAGCCAGCTTTTGATTGCTGGGATCTAACTTTAGCGCTTTTTGCCAATAGATCTGGGCTTCGCCCGACTTTCCTAGGGCCAGGAACGTATCTCCAACGTGTTCGTAGACGACTGGGTCCTCGGGTTTCAGCGCATCCGCAGCGCGGAGCAACTCGGTCAATGCTTTGCTGTAGTCGCCTATGTGATAGTAGTACCACCCTAAACTATCTATATAGGCGGCGTTGTTTGGCTCGAGCTCCAACGCTTTTCGGATCATGTTGCCGCCGTCTTCCAGGTTCATATTTCGATCCACCCACATATAACCGATATAATTGTAAGCCTGGGCCGCCTTGGATGGATCAAGCTCGATCGATTTTTGCAAAAGTGCCGCCGCCTTGTCTATGAAGCCGCCTTGTTCAGCGCAAACCCCGTAGTTGAAGTAAAAGGCGGCATCCAGGATCTCCTGTTGCGAGTCTTTTGCTTCCTGCAGCGCAGCCTCATATACGGGCATCGCCTGCGAGTGGCGGCTTGCCGTGCTCAAAGCGATCGCCAGGCTGTAAGTAATTTGCGGGATCCGAAACCGGTGTCTGGCCTCGGTTAAGGTGGCAATAGCGTCGTCGTACTTTTTGAGTTCCAGCTGCATTCCCGCGGAGTGCAGATAGTTCTCTGGTCGATCGGGCGCCAGGAGCAATGATTGCTGATAGTTCTCCAACGCGCGTTCATAGTTCTTCGCGGTTTGGTAAAGCCGGGCCAAAAATTCGTAAATCTCCGGGCGGAGCGGGTTGCTTTGAATCAGGTCCTCGAGCGCCTTGATCGCTTCCTCGCGTTGACCTGCCTTCGCAAAGCTCTGGGCTAACTTGTACTCGGCCTCTTGATCGCCCTGGCTCAATTCGAGCGCTTTTACGTAGAAGGTAATAGCGGTCGGCACTTGGTTAATCTGGGTATAGGCGTCTCCGATCTTAGTGTAAGTATCTGCGTTCTTTCCTGCGAGATTCGCGGCTTTTTCCAAGCACGGCTGCACTGCCGACGCGTGCGTAGGCTGAAAGGCGCCTTTTTCGTTCGTATACAGGCGAATTCCCAGACCAGCTAGAGTCAGCCAGAAGCTAGGAGTGTCACTATTAAGCTTTTCTGCCCGTAGCAAAATCGCCTCGGCGTCTTTTTTGCGTTTTAGAGCGAGGTAAACCTCAAAAAGCGTTTGATAAGTGTCGAGCTGATTTGGCGCGATTTTTAATGCTTGTTCCGCATAGCTGACCGCCAGGTACGGTTTTTTTAGCCGGCGGAGGTAAAGATCTGTTAGCGCCAGAAAACCTTGGACGTCGTTAGGACGAGCTTTAACCAAGTCCTTTAACAGGTCGATTCCATTCGCGACTTCGTCTCGATTTGCGTATTCGCCGGCGACACGAATCGCTAAGTCAGGGTCGGCTCCGGGATCCAGCTGGAGCGCCTTGGTGTATGCGACCAGGGCGCCGTCATTATCTCCGTCGTCCTCGAGCAACAAGGCTTGTACGAACGCCGCTTCGGCGTCCGCCTTGTTTTCGGTTGTCTTCGCTAACTCTAGATCCGGCGCTGATGGGCGCAGGTCAGAGAAAATATTCTCATCGGGGTTTCGCAGTTTGAGGACGGACTTGGGCGGCACCGTGTTGGGAGCCGCCAACGCCCCTTCAGCCAATGCGAAGCACAGCAGGGTAGGAACCATCCAACCAGTCGCAACGCGCCAAAGCTGATGCGACCACCCTGGCCCCGGTGGATTCATGAAGATCAACCTAAAGCTTATGACTTGTATCGCAAACGCTTCTTGTGGCGATTTTCCTTCATTCGCTTACGCCGTTTGTGTTTTGCGATTTTCGCTTTTCGTCTTTTCTTTAATGAACCCATATCGGATAGAGAACTGCGCCGGTTAAGTTACTGGCGGACCGGCAGCCGCACTAGTTGAGCGGGCAATTAAGCCTAATAAACAACTTTGTTCAACGGATACTCGATGATTCCCTCCGCACCGAGTTGCTTCAGCTCAGGGATTATTTCGCGGACCACTTTTTCGTCGATGACGGTCTCGATTGCTACCCATCCAGGCTGACTGAGTGAGGAAATTGTCGGATTTCGCAGGGCCGGCAGCCGTGACAGCAACTCTGGCAGCTTAGCCGCCTCTAAGTTCATCTTTAAGCCAACCTTATTTCGAGCATTTAGGGCTCCCTCGAGCAAGACGCGAAGACGTTCTACTTTTGAACGTTTCCAACTGTCTTTCATAGAGTCGATGTTCCCAATGAGCTGCGGAAACGACTCAACAACCGTCTCGATAATTCGAAGGTTATTAGCCTGCAGGGATGCCCCGGTTTCGGTGATGTCCACGATGGCGTCGACTAACTCAGGGACCTTTACTTCTGTGGCGCCCCAACTGAATTCGACAGTGGCTGAAACCCCTTTTGCCGCCAAGAAACGCTTAGTTAAGCCGACGGCTTCTGTGGCGATCCGTTTACCTTCCAGGTCAGCGACGGAGTGAAAAGGAGAATTTTCCGGCACAACCAAGACCCAGCGCGCCGGAGTTGAGCTGGCTTTGCTGTATGGCAGATCTGCGATCACCACTATTTGGGAGTCGTTTTCTGCTATCCAGTCTTTGCCGGTAATGCCGCAGTCGAGGAATCCTCGCTCGACGTAACGGCTGATTTCCTGAGCCCGTAGCAGCCGAATCTCCAGCTCAGAGTCGTCGACACTGGGCTTATAGGAACGCTTGCCAGAGGAGATCCAAAACCCGGCCTTAGCAAAAAGCTCGAGAGTAGCATCTTGAAGACTACCTGATGGTAAGCCGATACGGAGTCGTTGTGCGCACATAAAAAAGGCGGAATTACCTACAGGAACCTCGAGAGGCCGACTAGTAAAATTTTTGTGCTTTCGCCAAACGTTTTTTCAACAACCGTTTGCGGCTGGGCAGAACCGTGATTAGAGAGAGCGAAAGATAAGAAAGAAGTCTATGGCACTGAATACAGAAATACTCGCTCGGGCCGCGACTGAGGCGCGCGGATTAGCAATGGATGCTGTCCAGGCAGCCAACTCCGGCCACCTCGGTCTGCCATTGGGCGATGCGGAAATTGGAGCAGTGCTGTTTGGGCATGCCTTGCGTTATTTTCCAGATGATCCGCACTGGATCAATCGCGATCGGTTTGTTCTCTCGGCCGGTCACGGAAGCATGTTTTTGTACGGCTGGTTACACCTGGCTGGTTATGCGATTTCGCTAGAAGATATTCGCAACTTCCGGCAGTTGCATAGTAAGACGCCCGGCCATCCGGAATTTGGCGAAACGCCCGGAGTCGAGGCTACCACCGGACCGCTGGGCCAGGGAGTAGGGAACGCGGTGGGGATGGCCGTTTCCGCTAAAATGGCGGAAGCGCGATTCAATACCCCAAATCATACCATTTTTGACCATAAGGTTGTCTGTCTGGCCGGCGATGGTTGCCTCCAGGAAGGGGTGGCTGCCGAGGTTGCGGCATTCGCGGGGCATTTTAAGCTGGATAATCTCATCCTGATTTATGACTCCAATCTCGTGACGCTCGACGCCATGGCGGCCTTGAGCCAAAGCGAGAACACTGCGCTCCGCTTCCAGGCCTACGGATTTGACGTTCACGAGGTCAACGGCAACAACATGGAGGAATTTTTGGCCGTGTTTGAGAAGGCCAAAGCGGCGAAAACCGGCCGGCCGCAGTTCATTGTGGCTCATACCGTAATCGCGAAGGGAATTCCGGAAGTCGCCGGAACCAACAAAGGCCACGGCGAAGCAGGCGTAAAGTTCGTGGACGCCGCTCGAAAGGCCTTGGGTTTGCCGGATGAGAAATTCTACGTTTCCAAGGAAGTTCGGGCCTATTTCGCAGAGCATCGATTAGAGCTCAAGAAGGTCTACGATGCCTGGCAGGAAACCTTTACCGCCTGGAGGAAAGCCAACCCGGAATCGGCTAAACTTCTCGAGGACGGGTTCGAGAAGAGAGTTCCGAAGGATCTTCTTAATCAGATTCCGGTCTTTGATAAGGAGGCAAAGATCGCGACCCGTAAAGCTGGGAGCGAGGTACTGCAACCGTTAGCAAAGGCCCTGCCGTTGCTGATCGGCGGTAGCGCTGACCTGTACGGTTCCACGCTGAACTACATCCAATCGGATAAGGACTTTAATCCAGAAAACCGGGCGGGAAGAAATATTCGCTTCGGTATCCGCGAGCACGGGATGTGCGCCATCTTGAATGGTTTCGCTTATTATGGGCTGTTCCGGCCCTCTGGCGCCACGTTCCTGGTGTTTGCCGATTATTGCCGCCCTTCGATCCGGTTAGCTGCGTTGGCCAAGCTACCGGCGCTATACATATTCACCCATGATTCGGTCGGGGTCGGCGAAGATGGTCCTACCCATGAGCCGGTCGAAACGGTGAGTGCGCTTCGGCTCGTGCCGAACCTGGACGTGTTTCGTCCGGGTGATCCAGAGGAAACCGCGGGTGCTTTCGTGGGTGCGTTGGAGAGAACCGACGGACCAACCCTTCTGGCTCTTTCCCGGCAAAATTTGCCGAACCTTTCTGAGACTCCGGTCGAGGTCCGGCGAAACGGAACATTAAAAGGTGCTTACATCCTCCATCGCGAGACTGGTCCGCTGCAGGCGATCATTATTGCGACCGGCTCAGAAGTCCAACACGCGATCGCGGCGGCTAAACAGCTGGGCGGCGGGATACGGGTCGTTTCTGCGCCTTGCTTAGACCGGTTTGAGCGCCAGGATTCCAGTTACCGAGAAGAAGTTTTACCCTCAAGTTGCCGCAAACGGGTCTCGATAGAAGCAGGGGTTACCGAATACTGGTACAAGTATGTCGGACTTGATGGCCTACCAATCGGGATCAACCGGTTCGGCCTGAGCGCTCCCGGCGCCACCGCCATGAAAGAGCTGGGCATCACCGCCGAACATGTGGTGGAAGCGGTAAAGAGCCTATTGGGGTAGGTGCTTCCGAGCCTCCTTGCGGGGCCTGTCCCGCCCTCACCAGGCGCTTCGTTCTCGTCCTCGTCGTCGTCCTCCCGCCTTCGCCAAGCCTACGGCGCGGCAAGCTGTCCTCGAATCCGGCCGCGCGGAGTGATGGAGTGATGGAGTATTGAAGAACTGCGCCAGTCCGAATTGCACGCGTAGCGGGTTGGGGGCCTACGGGACGGGGCCGGTTTTTGCGCCCATCCCAGGCCATAAGCTGTCTGGCTCAGCTAATTCTTGCTAAATGTCTATAGAGATATAGACATTATCGGATGTCCGAAGCTGTCCTTTTGCCGGTAGAAGAGATTAAAGCACTTTCACAGGAGTTCGAAACGGCGTCTCCTGGTCAAGTGTTGCAATGGGCCGCACAGGCGTTCGGTACGCGCATTGCGTTCGGGACCAGTTTTCAAGGAGCGGGCTTAGTTGCCATTCATCACGCCGTTTCGCTCGGGCTTTCCATTCCCGTGTTCACTATTGACACCGGCCTTCTTTTCCCTGAAACTCTCGCTCTCAAACTTCGGCTGGAACAATTTTTTGGTATTGAGATAGAGAACCTGATTCCGGAGCAGACAGTAAGCGAGCAGGGGGTGGAGTTCGGTGCAGACTTATGGAACAAGAATCCGGATCTTTGTTGTACACTGAGAAAGGTGTTCCCGTTGCAAAAGAAGCTTTCCACCCTTGATGCTTGGATTACCGGCGTTCGCAGGCAGCAATCCGGCACTCGGGCGAAGACTCAAACGCTAGAGATTTACGAATTTGATCGACTAAGAGGTAAGCAAATAGTCAAAGTAAACCCGTTGGCGACGTGGAGCTCGCAAGAAGTTTGGGATTATATCCGTCGTCACGGTATTCCGTACAATCCTCTAAAGGATAGGGGATTTCGGAGCATCGGTTGCTATCCCTGCACCCGTGCAGTGATTAGCGGAGAGGATGAGCGAGCAGGCCGATGGACCGGATTTGAGAAGACCGAGTGTGGAATCCACACGTTCCTTGGAGAGAACATATGATGGGGGCAAAGTTCAGGCATTTGGATTCGCTGGAGAGCCAGAGCGTATACATTTTGCGGGAAGCACATCGCAAATTTAAAAGGCTGGCGATGCTATGGAGCATCGGGAAAGATTCGTCTGTCCTATTGTGGTTAGCGCGTAAAGCGTTCTTTGGCCACGTACCCATGCCCTGCGTCCACGTTGATACTACTTATAAGATTCCTGAGATGATCGAATTCCGGGACCAGAAGGTTAAGGAATGGAACGTTGAACTGATAGTCGGCCAAAACAAGGCGGCCTTAGCTGCCGGCAAAACTTTCCCGAATGGCGCGCTCACCAGAGTCGAGTGTTGTGGTCTTTTGAAAAAAGACGCGCTTCAACAGGTCATCGAAGAAAAGGATTATCAGGCTGTCATTGTTGGAATCCGGCGAGACGAAGAGGGGACGCGAGCCAAGGAGCGATATTTTTCCCCGCGCGATCGCAATTTTGAATGGAACTTCAAGGACCAGCCTCCCGAGCTATGGGATCAATTTAAGACCGATTTTGATCCCGGCACCCATATCCGGATACATCCGCTTCTGCACTGGACGGAGATGAATGTTTGGGAGTATATCGAACGCGAAAAAATCCCGATTGTTGACTTATATTTTGCCAAAGATGGATTCCGCTATCGTAGCCTTGGCTGTGCACCCTGCACAAAGCCTGTCCCCTCGCAAGCGACTACGGTGCCAGAAATCATCGAAGAACTGAAGGCGACCAAAACATCGGAACGAAGCACGCGAGCCCAAGATCAGGAGTCCGAAGATGCATTCGAACGCCTGCGGGCCAGCGGGTACATGTAATGCCGCGATTTTGGGTCAATGGTACACGCCTTTGAACCGACCAACTAGGGGAGAAAAATAAAGCTTGCGAACTAATGTTACCGCAAACTTGGAGGGAGGAGTCACCTCTGAGAGGCTTCCTATCAGTGACTCGCTGGATGACGCTTTTTTGTCATCGGAACAACGACCTCTCAGAGTAGTTATTGTGGGTCACGTCGACCACGGCAAGTCGACGTTGGTCGGACGTTTGTTATACGAAACCGGATCGCTGCCGGAGGGGAAATTCGAGCAGATCCAAACTGTCTGTCGCCGTCGCGGGATGCAGTTTGAATGGGCGTTCCTTATGGATGCCCTCCAGGCGGAACGGGATCAGAACATTACGATCGATGTCTCCCAGATCTGGTTCAAAACGCGACGACGCAACTACGTCATCATCGACGCGCCCGGGCATAAAGAGTTTCTGAAGAATATGGTAAGCGGAGCTGCCTCCGCGGATGCTGCTCTTCTGCTGATCGACGCGCATGAGGGCATTCAGGAACAGAGTCGCCGGCATGCCTACCTTTTGAGTCTATTGGGGATCCGCCAGGTGGTCGTGGTGGTCAACAAGATGGACTTGGTGAATTTCGACCAGGCGGCTTTTAAGAAAATCGAAGACGACTATCGAGAGTTCCTCCGGCAGTTGAATGTTCAGCCTTTGCAATTTTTGCCGATTGCGGCCCGGGACGGTATCAATCTGATCGCACCGGATCCGCGAACGAGCTGGTTTGACGGACCAACGTTGGTTCAAATGCTCGACGATCTGGAACAACCGATGCCGCCAGCCGACCTGCCGCTTCGGTTCGCGGTGCAAGATGTCTATCGTTTTGATCATCGGAGAATTTTAGCGGGACGCATCGAATCGGGAACCCTGCGAGTCGGGGACACGATTTTCTTCGCGCCGTCGAACAAGGAATCAGTCGTCTCTTCGATAGAAGTTTGGAATGCATCGGCGCGAAGTGCTGCCTCTGCCGGCGAATCAGTTGGTATCACTCTGGAAGAGCAAATCTTCGTTGAACGCGGTTATGTCGGTATTCATATCGACCAAATGCCGATCGAGACCAACCGGTTTCGCGCGCGCGTTTTCTGGATGGGTGACCGGCCGCTTAGCCTAGCCAAGAAATACAAGATTAAGCTGCTTACCCAGGAAGTAGAATGTCAGTTGGCATCGATTGATCGGGTAATTGATGCGAGCTCGTTGGAAACCTCCACGGCTATCCGGCGGACAGTCGAGAAAAACGAGGTCGCGGAAGTCACGATTCAAAGCCGCGGCCCGCTAGTGATGGATAACTATGACCGCCTCGAGACCAGCGGCCGGTTTGTCCTGGTAGACGGAAACGATGTCGCAGGTGGCGGGGTCATTTTTGGCGCTGTCTACTTAACCCACAAGCAGGTTAAGAGCTCGAATATCACCTGGTCGGAAAGCCAGGTGAGGTATCAGGACCGGGTGGAACGAAATGGACATCCGGGATCGGTGGTTTGGCTGACTGGATTATCCGGGTCAGGTAAATCGACGTTAGCGCGTGCTCTTGAAAAGGAGCTCTTTGAACGTCAGATGCAAACCTACGTTCTCGATGGCGATAATATGCGACATGGCTTGAATTCAAATCTGTCATTCTCGCCTGAAGATCGCGTTGAGAATATTCGAAGAGTAGCCGAGGTCGCGAAACTGATGGCGGATGCCGGCGTCATAACGGTGACTTCCTTTATTTCGCCTTACCGGATCGACCGCGTCCGTGCCCGTGAGATCGTCGCCAGCAGCGGAGTTGAGTTTGTCGAAATCTACGTCTCAGCGCCGTTGGAAGTCTGTGAAAGAAGAGATCCTAAGCATCTCTATCGGAAAGCCCGAGCGGGAGAAATAAAAGGGTTTACCGGCCTGGATGCTCCCTATGAAGAGCCAGAAAATCCGGAATTGGTGTTAGAGACAGGAGAAGAAAGCGTGGAAGCTTGTCTTGAGCAGCTCTTAAACTTCCTTCTTCCTCGCTTGCGTGTGGAATAAGCCCAAATGGCAGGGAGAGGCGTACGCCTTCCTCTGCCATTTGGGTTACTAGAATTTTGCGAGTGGTTGGATGGCGACGAACTCGAGTCACTCGCCATCCAACCACTCGCAAAATTCTTTGTAGACCACTTTGCTGATTTGATTCAACCGGAACTGAATCCTGTCCAGATATTCGTGGAGACCGACGAGGAATACGTCATCCATCGTGACGTAGGATAGGTCCGCCAGAAGCTTACCCGAGAGCCGTTCCGCCTCTACTTTAAAGAGGAAATCACCACGATCGACGCCCGTAATCTGGTGCAGGGAGTGATCTAGGGAGTCGACACAAAAACGGATCGAACGCGGGAATGATGCATCCTTAATTAGGAACTCAGCGACTTTCCAAGGAGCGACCTGGCCCTGGAATTGTCGTCGGTACGCCTCGGCGCCACTGCACGAATTGAGTACTGCGAACCACTGCACGCTATCAATGGTCCCGCCAACCTCCTCTTCTTTGGGAAGCAGGATATGATATTTGATGTCGAGGATCCGGGAAGTTCTGTCGGCTCGCTCTAAGAATTTTCCCAACTGCAGAAACTCCCACCCTTCATCATGCGCCATCGTGGCGTCGGCGATTCCTTGGAACAAATGGCACCCTTGTAGCGCCCATTTGAAGAACTGATAACTACTGGAACGAAACAAACGTTGCGCTTCGCCGGACCGGAAATCCAAGTACATCCGGTTCAGCTGCTCGAACATCTCGGCCGAGATCAACTCCCGGACGCTTCTGGCATTTTCTCTGGCTGCGCAAAAACAGGAATAAATGGAATTCGGATTCTTTCGTTCGAACGACACGAATTCGACGACCGTCTCTCCGGTAATTTTCGGATGAAGTTCCTGAAAGAGTTTCGTATCCTCCAGCGAATAGATGATCGATTCCCAATGTTGCTGGGTGTAACGATGGTTTAAAATCGTTGCATCCAGGGTTAACTGAAGGTTTACATCCAGCATTCGGGCATTGTTTTCTGCCCGCTCGATATAACGGCTCAGCCAATAGAGCGTGTCGGCGACTCGGGAAAGCATCTTTGGCGGAAAAGGAAACTTAAAAGGCTCGATCGATATTTTTCAACGGCTTACTCACTCAAAACCCAAGTATCTTTGCTACCACCTCCTTGCGAGGAGTTGACGACTAACGAATCTTTCCGCAGCGCGACTCTGGTGAGGGCGCCCGGGATAATCGTCGTTTTTTCTCCAAAAAGAATATAAGGCCGCAGATCAATGTGCCGTCCTTCGAAGCGACCATTACAATAGGAAGGCGAGCGAGAGAGTTTAACCACCGGCTGCCCAATATAGTTACGGGGATTCTTGATGATGAGGGCCCGGAATTTCTCAATTTCGTCACGAGTCGCATACGGCCCAATCAACATTCCGTAGCCGCCGCTTTCGTTCGCGGATTTAACCACCAATTCGGATAGATGTTCGAGTATGTACTTACGATCGTCGTCAAACATCGAGAGGTAGGTAGGAACGTTTGGTAAAATCGGTTCTTGATCCAGGTAGTACCTTATCATTTTGGGTACGAAATGGTAGGTTACCTTGTCGTCGGCGACTCCGGTCCCGATGGAGTTAGCCAGACTCACGTTCCCCTGGCGATAAACCTCAACTATGCCGGGTACCCCCAGAAGCGAGTCCTTGCGAAACACCTGCGGATCCAGGAAGTCGTCGTCGATCCGTCGATAAACCACGTCCACCTTCTTTAAACCTTTGGTGGTTTTCATCATCAGGTAGCCGCCCTGGACCACCAGATCGGCGCCGACCACGATCTCGATTCCCATCGATCTGGCTAGAAACGAGTGCTCAAAATAAGCGGAGTTATAGATCCCCGGTGTGAGCAGTACAACTGTCGGTTCCGAGTTCCCATTTGGAGCTACAAACCGAAGAAGATTCAGTAACTCTTCGCAGTATCGATCAACCGGCTGCACGGAATAACGCGAAAAGAGGTTTGGGAACACTCTTTTCATCGTTTGGCGATTTTCCAAAAGATAAGACACACCGGATGGACACCGCCCGTTGTCTTCTAAGACTAAGTAGTTGCCTTCATCGTCGCGAACCAGGTCAGTTCCACAGATATGGATGTAGATATTCTTAGGAACGTTGAAACCCATGAATTCTGGCCGGAAATGGATGGCGCTGCGGATGATCTCCGCAGGGATTACCCCGTCTTTTAAGATCCTTTGTTCATGATAGATATCGCGGAGGAAAAGGTTAAGCGCAGAGATTCGCTGGGTGAGGCCGCTCTCGATATGGTGCCACTCCTTGAGTGGAATTATTCTGGGCACGAGATCGAACGGAAAAATCCGTTCAGTCCCTTCGGTGTCGTTATACACGGTGAAAGTAATTCCTTGGGTTAAAAAGGAATTGTCTGCCACCATGCGTTTCCGGTCGAAGTCCCCCAACGTCAGATCAGTGTATCGCTCAAAGAGGCGCTGGTAATGGGGGCGGACCTGAGCCGGAGACTCAAACATCTCGTCGAAGAACGAAGCAGGGTCGTAACCGTCAAACAGGTTGCCCATAAAGGATATGATTTCCAGGGAGGCAAAAAGATCAAGCTCTGATATAGCAGCTCTTATGCCGGGTCGGAGCTCGCCTGAAGCTCGCTCCGAATAGCCGATAGCCAATCTCGCTAGACGCGGCAGTGCCAACGGGAGCGGTTTGGCTATTGGCCATCGGCTATTGGCTATTCCGCACCGAGTTTCAGGCGAGGTGCGGTACGGTTGCCGTTTTTGGGGCCCGGCGTATCTTAAAGATGAGGTTTTGTTTATAAAATGAATGTTCTCGGTCTTTGGGCCTTCTTCGGGACAATGGCGCTATCCCTCTGGGCGGTTTGGCGCGTTAAATCGACGTATGCAAAATATAGCCAAGTGCCCGCGTCTTCCGGTCTGAGCGGAGCAGAAGTGGCAGCCCATATCCTTCAACGCGCTGGTATCGGAGGCGTTGAGATTGTGGAGTCAAGCAATTTGCTGACGGATCATTACGACCCGATTAATCGGCGTTTGGTTTTATCGCCAGAGAATTATGAGGGTAGATCCGCTGCCGCCATGGGAGTGGCTGCACACGAGTGCGGCCATGCGCTGCAACATCAACAAGCCTATGCACCGTTGACTTTTAGAATGGCCTCGGTAGGTCTAGTCGGGTTTGCCAGTCAAGCGGTGTATATCTTGCCGATCATCGGTTGGTTCACCCATCTTTTGATGCCGATGTTGGTCCTGCTTTGTTTTGGGTGGGCCATCATCATGTTATTCAACCTGGTTACATTGCCGGTAGAATTTGACGCCTCGGCTCGCGCGAAGCGCGTCCTGGCCGAGATGGGCTTGATGCGGACCCAGCAGGAAGTGGAAGCGGTTAATCGCGTTCTGGACGCAGCCGCATTCACCTACGTGGCTGCTTTCATTACGTCGTTAAGCTTGCTCTTGTACTACTTCTTGGCTCTGTCCGGACGGCGGAATTAGCGCGTACCGGAAGGCGAGCAACGACCCAGCGGGCTGGTAGGGCGAAAATATCTCGGTGCGCTCAGGGCGAGCCACCTCTAGACGGAATTTCGCGCCAGATTTGAGCCGTGCGGTGGCTTTGCCCACGATGTGCCTGGATATGGTGCGCGGGCCTCGGGACAATATCGTGTGGCTGCCTCGCCCACGAAGCGGCACAAATCCGGCGCGATTTACACCAGGCTGTTAATCCTACGTTGGGCGCGCCGAGATCTTCGCCCTACCGTTGGCCGTTGCTCGGCCAACTCTTCACTTGAAGCGGCTTAGCCAAAAGCCGACATAAGTGGATTGCGCCGGACCTTAGCCCCGTTTATGACGAATTCGTCACAGATCCACAGTCGCGCCGGCATTTTCCTATCAATAAAGGATGCAGAAGAAACCCAAAGCTCGCTCACGCGCGCAGAAGAATATTATGGAAGCCTCCAAGGCTCCAACTCTTAACGATCCCGCCCTTTACTCGAATCGGGAACTGAGCTGGCTGGAATTCAACCAAAGGGTCCTAGAAGAGGCAGAGGACTCGACAAATCCGCTACTCGAACGAGTCAAATTCCTTTGCATCGTTAGTTCGAATCTAGATGAGTTTTTTGAGATTCGAGTGGCCGGTCTGCGGCAACAGCGTGAAAGCAAGGTGAGCCAGGCTGGACCCGACGGGATGAGTCCTAATGAGCAATTGGTCGCCGTTTCGCAGCGCGTTAGAAAGATGGTCGACGATCAGTATCGGCTTTGGAACGAAACTTTGGTCCCTGGATTGGAGGAGCAAAATATCTTCTTCCTTCCCTATGAAGATCTGAGCGATGACGAGAAGAAGTATTACACGGACTATTTTGAAAAGTCTGTTTATCCCGTTCTTACGCCTCTCGCGGTCGACCCGGTGCACCCATTTCCGCAGCTATTAAACAAAAGCTTGAATGTTGCGGTGGAGCTCGAAGGAGATGAGCTGAGCACGCATCTGGCGGTCGTCCAGGTACCGCGAATCCTGCCGCGACTGCTGCCTTACCGGGCAGGAGAGCGTGGCACCTATCGCTACATCTTTATCGGCAATCTGATTCAGGCGCACGTGGGGTCTTTGTTCCACGGAATAAGGGTCAAGGGCGCCTACCAATTCCGAGTCACGAGGAATAGCGATCTCTATTTGGATGAGGAAGAAGCCGAGAACATGCTCAAAACGATTGAGATTGAACTCCGCAAGCGTAATCGGGGGGCAGCCGTGCGGCTTGAGGTTCAGAAAGAATGTCCTGGTCACGTATCAGATCAGCTGCTGCAAACGTTCGGTTTGGACGGAGATGATCTTTACGCAGTAGACGGTCCGATAAATTTCTCGCGGCTTATGCCGGTTGTCGCCGGGGTTGATCGGCCGGATCTTAAATACAAGCCTTTTGTTCCAGTTGTAGTCACCGGGAGTGGGGACGGAGAGGATATCTTCACCCAGGTCCGGCGAAAACCGATGCTATTGCACCATCCCTACGACAGTTTTCAGACTGTCCTGGATTTTATTGAGCAGGCTGCGGAAGATCCGAGCGTTTTAGCCATAAAACAGACGTTGTACCGGACCAGTGGTGATTCGCCCATTATTGCCTCTCTCGCCCAGGCGGCGGAGAGCGGGAAACAGGTAACGGTAGTGATAGAACTAAAAGCCCGGTTCGATGAAGCAGCGAATATCAAGTGGGCGCACACCCTGCAAGAAGCGGGGGTTCATGTGGTTTACGGCATCGTCGGGCTAAAGACTCACGCGAAATTGGCCTTGGTGGTCAGAAAAGAGGAAGACGGTATTCGGCGTTACTTGCATCTCGGAACGGGGAATTATCATCCGTCTACCGCTCGCCTCTACACGGATCTGAGCCTGTTGACCTGCGATCCGGTCATTACCAACGATTGCGCTGAACTTTTCAACTGGCTGACTGGCGTGTCTGTTTTTCCGGAATTGGCTAAGATTAAGGCTGCGCCGAAGAAGCTGCATGAGTTTGTGCTCGATATGATCGAGCGAGAGATCGATCACGCTAAGGCTGGCAAGCCGGCTGCGATCTTCGCTAAGTTAAATTCCTTGGTCGACACAGAGGTAATCGAGGCGCTGTATAAGGCTTCGCAAACCGGCGTCAAAATTCGGTTGCTCGTGCGCGGCATCTGCTGCTTGAGAGCGAACGTTCCCGGTGTGAGTGATAACATCACTTTGCGAAGTATCGTCGGCCGGTTCCTTGAACATAGTCGGATCTATCGATTCGAGAACGCAGGCCGGCCCGAGCTTTATTTGGCGAGCGCTGATTGGATGCCACGTAATTTCTTCCGCCGAGTGGAGAGCTGTTTCCCAGTAGAGGATCCGGATCATCGAGCTCAGCTCGATGAGATCATCAATATTTATTGGGCTGAGAACGTTAAAGCGCGAGAACAGACCTCGGACCTCACGTACGCCAAGAAAAAACCTGATGGGCAACCGGTTGATGCCCAAGCTCTCTTCTTGGAGCGTCTGACTAAGCGAAAGCGGCCCGAGATCGAGGTGAAGCCTGTGGTGGTGATGAAGTCGTCGCCCAAAAAGGAAGTGTCTGGCGGAGTGGATCAACCAGCCTAGATCGCTGACAAATGCGTAGGCATTTGTCAGCGATCTAGGCTACTACAGCAGAATATCCGGCTGCGCCGGCACATTCTGCTGTTAAGGTTTTATCCGCCCTGAAAGTTTGAGATTGGGTCGCGCGACAGCAATATTTTTAAGCATCAAAACGGTTCGGCGAAGCCGGACCGTTTTGATGCCATAGACAGAATCGGTTCCAAATGTCTAAGCATTTGGAACCGATTCTGTCTTTTTCCGGCGTGGCCGGGTTTCGCGTTTCACAAACTCCCAGCCCATTTTTCCGTTAACCAGTGTCAGGACTGCATCAAACGGCCGCCCTTTTTTCGAGATGAAGCGCCGAAGCAGATCGCTTTTTCCTTCTGTGAGCATCTTCTTGACTTGCTCAGGTGGAACTTCTCTTTGCAGGATCGTCTTGCCCATTTTGAACGTGCAAGAGCCCTTAGGGACGTTCTCGCAGATATACAGCGAGCCAACATCGTAGACCTGACCGGTCTTGCACACCTGGCAGAGAGCCAAAGCGGTGTGCTGATGGGGATCTATTTGGATGTTCGTCGATGACAGACCGTTCTCGAAGGCAAACTCTGACTTGTTGTCGTCGTTGAGGATCACCAAAGCTGCAAAGGGCCGGCCGGTCTTACTGCGAAATCCTTCTAGCGGTCCGACTTTTCGCTCCTTAATGAGGGTGGTGACCTCTGCTGGGCTCAGCTCCCGGCTAGCCAAATTCTTGAACAGCCGGTACCCGCAGTTTTCGCAGTGATAAGTGCGGTAGTCCTCTTTCAGTTGAGAGGCGCCGCAGTTGGGACACTGGACGTTAAGCGTAACGTAATTTCCTTCGACGACATCGCTCTCAAAGTGCTTCGCTTTATCGACAATCTCGCTAGTCAGATGCTTGATCTGCTGCATGAACGTCTGCCGATCAAGGTCGCCGTGTTCCATAAGCTTCAGCTTATGTTCCCACTCTCCCGTCAGTTCGGGTGATGATAGCAGCTCGATGCCGATGCCTCGTAAAAGAGTGATCAGCGAGATCCCTTTAGCGGTAGCGATCAGGTCGCGGTTCTCGCGATTGATATAGCCATCTTGAATCAGTCCCTCAATGATGGAGGCGCGTGTGGCCGGTGTTCCCAAGCCTTTCGCCGACATGGCCTCCCGCAAATCCTCGTCGTCAACTAGCTTACCCGCGCTTTCCATGATGGAAAGTAGTGTCGCTTCTGTGTAGCGCGCCGGCGGTTTGGTTTGGTTCTCTTTGACTTCGACTTGGGCGGCAAGACCGGTCTCTCCAGGCACGACGGCGACCAGCGCGTCGCTTTTTTCCTCGGTCGCAGCCTGACGGCCATAAACCTCTAGCCACCCGGCTTCCTTAATAATTTTGCCTTCGGTTTTGAACGCTTCGCCTTCAACGCGGGTAATCCGCGTAGTGACCTCGAACTCCGCCGCTGGATAAAAAACCGCTACGAACCGGCGAGCAATCATATCAAAAATCTTTTGCAGCGCTTCGTCCAAGTTCCGCGGATTTTCCCCAGTTGGGATGATGGCGTTATGGTCAGTGATCTTGGCGTCGTTGAAGATCCGTTTACTGGGTCGGACCCAATTGTTTTGCAAAGCTTTTCTGGCCGCAGGAGCCAAGCTAGGATCCGATATGCGGCCCAGAATGTTGTTGACTGTCCCAAGGTAATCTTCCGGCAGGTATCTCGAATCCGTCCTGGGATAGGTGATCACTTTGTACCGTTCGTAGAGCTGTTGCGCGATTTGGAGAGTGCGCCGCGCGGAAAAACTGAAACGGGCGTTCGCTTCTCTCTGGAGGGAAGTCAGATCATATAGAAGAGGAGGCGCTTGAGTGGTTGGCTTTTTCTCTTCGGTTATGATGCCGGACTTGCCTAGTACCTTGTCGCGGATCGCGTTTGCTTGTTCCGCCGTCCAAATGCGTTCCGGGCGTCGAGACTCATCAGTATCTTTTTGGAACGCCTCGTCGAACCAGCGACCACGAAAACTGCCGGCTGAAACGTTGAAATCGGCGAGAACCTCCCAATAGTCCTTGGGCTCAAACCGCCGGATTCTTTCCTCTCGTTCGACCAGGATGGCGAGGGTGGGGGTTTGTACACGGCCGACCGGCGTAAGCTGAAACCCGCCAACCTTTGAGTTAAAGGCGGTCATGGCTCGAGTGGCATTGATGCCTACCAGCCAGTCACTTTCGGATCGACAAACAGCAGCTTCCGCCAGAGGAATCATTTCTCGGTCTGACCTTAGGTGCGCGAAAGCCGACCGGATGGCATCGGCCGTCATTGATTGCAGCCAAAGGCGGCTAAGCGGCTTTTTCACGCCGGCCAACTTCACCAGATAGCGAAAAATGAGCTCACCTTCTCGCCCAGCGTCGCATGCATTCACGATTTCGGAGACATCCGCGCGTTCCATGAGACGCCGCAGGAGTTTGTACCGGTTCTCTGTCTTGGCTATTGGCTTGAGCTGAAATTGCTCTGGGATAATCGGCAGGCTCTGAAAACTCCATTTGCCCTTCTTCTTGTCCAATTCCGCCGGAAGACAGAGTTCCACCAAGTGGCCGATGGCGGATGACACCACAAAGCGGTCATTCTCGAAATAGTCACCTTTCTTCTCAAACCGGCCCAGGGCCCTCGTAAGATCGAGCGCGACGCTTGGCTTTTCAGCGATAATCAGGGTTTTTCCCATCTGAGGAAACAATAAGTGCCGGTTGTCTATCCTGTATCCGGATGGCGACAGTAGTGGTCATCGACGGACCAGGCAAATGCTTTGCTAAAGTAATTTAACGAAGAATTTCCCAGGCAATTGTTTGACTAACCGCCGCATTTCCAGCTGGAGCAGACCCGAAGTTACGACGTTGGCGGCCAGTCCGGATGCATCGATAATCCGATCTATGGACGTCTCTGAGCTTTCAATTGACTCATAGATCCTGAGGAGGTCACCCTCCAGATCCGGTGGCTTGCTAGTGGTCAAAAGTGGTTTGCTGGGGAAAAGGTTTTCCAAGTCCTCGAGAATATCATCAACGCTCATCACTAGCTTAGCACCTTGCTGGATCAGACGGTTGGTTCCCAGGGAAGTCGGCCGGTCGATCGGGCCGGGCACGGCGTACAGGTTGCGTCCTTGATCCGTCGCTTGTGACGCACTAATAAGGGCGCCGCTATTGGCGCCAGCCTCAACAACCAAAAGTCCGAAGCCCCAGCCGCTAATAATCCGGTTTCTCATCGGGAAGGTCTGCCGGTCCGGCGTCGTATCCATGGGAAATTCGCTGATGACGGCGCCGGAATTGGTGATTTTTTCCGCTAATGCTCGATTTTCGTCGGGATAAAGATGGTTTAGGCCGGTCCCAAGCACCGCAACCGTACGTCCTTTGGCGGCTAGTGCTCCCTGATGAGCTGCTGTGTCGATTCCTCGGGCCAACCCGCTGACCACGGTGATTCCCGAATAAGCAACCTGATAGGACAGCCGTTTTGCACACTCTAGCCCGTAGTGGGTGGTTCGCCTTGAGCCGACCATACCCAGCGCGTTGTGATCCCGTTCCTCGAGCTTGCCCCAGACGTAGAGGACTAAAGGGGGATCATAAATTTGTCGCAGCAACGGAGAATAGAGCGGGTCGTCCTGCGTGAGAACGGTCGCCCCAAATTGGCGGATCCTTTCGAGCTCGCCTTGCAGATCAAGTTCATTCTCCCAATTCAGGAGAGCGTCGATTGTGTTCCGCGGTAGCCCTTCAACCTGTCCAAGCTCTGAAGCCTTAGCTTGCAGGATCCGTTGCGGTTCTCCAAAGACTTCGAGAAGCTTGCGGACCCGTACCGGTCCTATGTGCGCCATCATATTCAGCGCGATCAAAGCTTCGTTTCGGGTCACATTATTGATTCTCGCAGGGATTCCACCGCGGATTCAAGGTCTGCTCGCGTGATTTTTTCTGATACGAAGGCCGAACCAAACTTGGAGGTCAATACGAACCGGATTTGCCCTCGGTGGAACTTCTTGTCCGTGAAAACTCGTTCCATTACCGCGGCGGTCGTAATTTCGCCCGATAGAACCACCGGCAGGCTGAGCTCTTTTAATAAATTGATTAGTCGTTGGTGATCTTCGATGGGCAGAGCGGCGTATCTCGTTGATAGCCAACTGGCTGCCCGCATTCCCAGGCTGATCGCTTCCCCATGAAGCAGCTTGCCATAGCCGGCGGCTGATTCGATGGCGTGACCGATGGTATGCCCGAAATTCAAAAGCGCTCGCTTTCCGGATTCCTCCCTTTCGTCGGCGGCGACAATGTCAGCCTTTATTTGTACGCACCGTTCAATGATGCCGATAAGCGGCTGCGCGGTTGCGCTTCGTATTTCATGGAGAAGCGAAGGATCGGCAATAACGCCGTATTTTACGATTTCGGCGAATCCCTCATTTCTCTCTCTGGCGCCGAGCGTGCTTAGGGTATCCGTATCGACCACTACTAAAGCGGGCTGATGGAAAGAACCCACCAGATTTTTGCCAGCCGTTAGATTTATTGCGGTCTTGCCCCCCACGGAGCTATCGACCTGCGCCATCACGGTGGTAGGCACTTGCACGTAAGGAACGCCCCGCGCGAAAATTGACGCTACGAAACCGGCCAAGTCTCCGATGACGCCGCCGCCGAGCGCGAGGATCAGACTCGATCGATCGACGCCTGCCCGGGCCAAGCTTTCGCAGACCGCTTCGGCAGTGGCGAACGATTTGGCCGGCTCGCCGCCGGAAACAATGTGCAGGCTGGTGGAGAATCCCGATGCGGCTAGTGCACCAATTAGTTTGACCCCGTAAATTCGTTCGACGCGCTCGTCCGTGACAACTGCCACTGGGCGATTCAGGCCTACCTGTCGTAATAGCTCCCCTACCTGTTCAAGAATTCCGGCGCCGATGACTACATCATAAGATCGGTTCGGCAACGAAACGGTAACGCGGCGGCTAGAGCTTAACATGGGCTGAGGCAAGGAACTGCCTGAAATCTAGGATACGATAAATGGTGCTCGGGGGGGGACTTGAACCCCCACGCCTTTCGGCATACGCCCCTCAAACGTACGTGTCTGCCATTTCACCACCCGAGCTGGTTCAAGGGAGAGAAATGTTTAACACGACCTACCGCAGCCGCAAGGCAGATTATTTGGCGGTGCGGCAGGGACGGGCTCCTCTCGTCCGGATGTCGACTTGTCAGGAAACGAGTCGTCGTAGCAGCGCAGACGAGCGGGAGTTAGTCCTTACGGCCCGGCTACGGCACCAAGGCTGTCTTAATCCCTTGACGCGACCAGGCTAGCTCCAGCGCTTTTCCCCAATCTTTTAGTGGGATTTCCTGGGTCACGATTTCGTTCACCTGAATCCTTCCGTTTTCCAGGTAGTTCAAAGCTCGCTGAAAAGAGTCGATCTGCGCAAAAGAACCTTTGATGGTGATCTCTCGGCGGAATACATCGAACGGATCAAACCTGACCGATGCTTTCTCCGGATAAACACCGTAAACCAGGAGTGTGCCGCGCCGGCGAACAAAATTTAAAGCCTCCTCACAGACTGACGGTGCGCCAGTCGCCTCAATGACGTAGTCGAAGCCTTTAGGAGCCAGTTCTTTCAGCCGTCGCTGGTGGACACTCGGGTCTCTCCTGTCCATGGGAACGATATTGTCCGCAGCTAGCTTGCCTATTAGGTCAAGTTTCGAACCGGCTGGAGCCGCCGCCGTCAACGTGGCGGCACCATTCATTTTCATTAGTTGGGCCAATACTTGGCCCGTCGGCCCGGCTCCAAAAATCAGGACATCACTTCCCGGCTCCATATCCAGCACTTCCATTCCGTGCAGAGCACACGAGGTCGGTTCAACCATTACTGCTTCGCGCGCAGAAAGGTGTGAAATAGGGAATACTCGATCGATCTTTATTTTCATGTACTCGGCAAACCCGCCATTTCTAGTGACGCCGTAGGCTTCCAAGTTCTCGCACAAAAGCGCGTCGCCTCTCACGCAGTAGAAGCAATGACCGCACGCCTTATTGCTGTTCGCGACTACGGTTTGACCGAGCAGCAAGTCTTTTACGTCCGATCCGGTCGCTGCAACCGTGCCGGTGAACTCGTGGCCTGGGATCAATGGGAAGCGAGGCGCGAACTCGCCTTCATGGATGTGCAAGTCAGTGCCGCAAAGACCACAGGCCTGGATCTTCATCAAAATCTCGTCCGGCTCAAGTTCCGGGTCCGGGACGTCGCGGTATTCGAATTTTCTGGGTGCGTCGTAGACGAGAGCCTTCATGTCGGTAATGGGGATTCAGTAGTATAGTAACCAGTAAGACGATCAGCGCATCTTTCTCCTTTTGCGCGAACGAATTTTTTTTGTTCGTGAGGTTACTGGCGAGGAGATGGAAGGCTAGCGGCCTGCAAAGGTGGTTCGGATGGGACCCGCCTTCTCCAAGCGACTCGACTGAGCTCGCCGAAGTCCTGCGGCGCGACAGGCTTTATGCGACTTATGGGACTAATGTAAGCGATTCAAACGTCCGTGAGAACGTGTAACCCAATGACTCCGGCTGGCCTATTTACGCATGTTCTCGCGCGCCTCAGTCAAAGCGGCATGGGCTGTCGCTTGACCGTTGGTAGCGATTTGGAGTGCTGAGCCCAGGGCCGACCAGAAACGCCCCGTCTGAGGGATGTTGGGCATGACTTCGCCGTCGTCCGCGCACAACTTCATCTCGCGCAGCAATTCGTCATCTTTGGACATCTTTTCGTATAGCGAAGTGAGTGCTGGAATCCCAATCGGCTTCAAGCGGTTTGCGGCCGCCAGTGCTTCGTCAGTTATGGCGTAGTGCTCTAAGAATTCTCGAGCGATATCCATATTGGGCGAGCTTCGATTGATGTACGCCACAGAAACGCCGATGAAAGCCTTGCCTGGGGCCCCATTCACTCCCGGCACCGGCGCTACGCCGAAATCGATACCGTTTTTCATCAGATCCGGCCAATCCCACGGGCCGGAAATTATCATCGCCAGTTTCCCTTCTGCCATCACCTGCTTTGGCATGCCTGTTGGTGGGGGTGCTTTGGGTAGGACTCCAGCGCGAATTAAAGCGTTCAGTTGATTAAGCGCATCGATTGCTCCGGGAGTGGCAATCCCGACTTTTTTGGTGTCGTAGCCTTCCTCTGTCTTGGCGAAGACGTAGGCGCCGGCACTGGCAAAGATGCCCCATGAATAGTAAGGGCTATCATAGTCCCACAGGATCGTCCCTACGCCCGGGTGCTCGGTTTTGAGCCGCTTATCGACATCGATTAAATCCGAAAGCTGAGCTGGAGGACTTGGGACCAGCTTTTTGTTATAGATCAGCCCGACCACTTCGAAACACATTGGATAACCCCAATATTCTCTCCGGTGCTGGACTGCTTCCCAGGCTTTTTTGTCGAATCGGCTGCAGTACGATTCCGACACCGGGATGGATGCGATTAGTCCTCCATCTGCCCACTCGCCGAGTTTGTCGTGAGCGAAAATGACGATGTCCGGTCCTTTGTTGCATTGAGCAGCTAAAGGGAAGTTGTTGGGAATGTTCTCGGTGGCGTCGACATTGACTTTGATTCCGTAATCATGCTCGAACTTGCGACCGGCCTCTTGCAAGGCCGGTACCCGGTCTGCGTCCATCCAGATGGAAAGTTCTCCGTCTACCCAAGCAGCAGCCGGATGGGCAAATACGAAAGCGAAGAGAGCACAAAGAATCGAGCGTGTCATGGGATCGGGGATCGGCCTAGATGGAAGGCGCGTCCGGGGCCGCCGGACCCGTCTTGGTTTTAGCGTCGGGGATCGTGGTACGCAATTTCCTAGAGCCAAGCATAAAACTATCACTAAACCCTGACCTTGCATGTTATAGATTCTCTTCGGAGACGATAGGATCCATGTCAGGAACGGTTAGACCGCCGGTAGCCTCTAACCAGTCGGCGATATCGGTTACCATTTGTTCCGGTGTGTTGTCGGTTACGTCTACGACCATCTTCGGGAGCAGCGATCGATCGAACAACTCCTGGACGACCTCTTGTTCACGCAAGAAAATCGCGAGGTCTTCATACTGGGATGGGTTGCTTGAGATGGTGAGGCGGCGCTGCTTGGCTTTTTCAAAGGAATCAGGTCGTCGCCAACAAAAGACCAAACGGAATCCAAGCGGCACGAGCCTTTTTTCCAACCAGGCAAAATCATAGTGGCGTTTGGCATAGATAGATTGCCAGGCCTGAGTGGAGATGTGAAAGCGGTCGACAATCCACGAATAGTACCGGTAAAGCTCAAAGAGCTTGGCCCATGTACGATAAGCTTCCATCGCCAACTCTTCGTACGGAGGCGTGAAGTTGATGAGGCTAGCGCCGTAAGGATTTCGAGTGAACCCGTTCCATTCGGCGGACACAATGGGCGAGTGGTACCGATATTTTCTAACACCGACGATGCGAGGGTGCTCGTTGAGAGCAAACGCCAGATCGGTCTTCCCAGTTAGGCGGGTGCCTTCGAGGATAATCTTTGGGCAACGTTTAATTACCATGGGGGGAATCTCCGGGGAGTCGGCCGACTGCTCGGAATTCAGCAAGGGCATAAGTTAGCTCCAAATAAGTCAAGGTTTTCTTTTTCGATTGCAGGCAAGACCACCCCGGGGGATACGCTGACGGACAGGGTCCGCAGCCGGAGGAGGGTTGAAGGTTCAAATAGCAATTTGTCCGGATTAAGAAGTGGCTTAGGCTGCCAGAGGCTCTAGCGGTTGGCAGCGTTATGTTCTACTGGGAACGGCCGAAGAGTGCGAGATGACGAAAACTTCCACGTTTCTTTCATTACAAAACCCTCTGTTCAAAAGGCTTTGGGTGATGAGCTTGATCTCGGGTTGCTGCGTGTCGGCGCATGATACGGCCAGCACATGGTTGATGAGCAGACTGAGTCATTCGAGTTTTCTCATTTCGCTCATCTCGACCGTCGCGTCGCTCCCGTTTTTTCTTTTCACGCTGCCAGCAGGTGCTTTGGCAGACATGATGGATCGACGCAAGATGCTCTGCGCGATGAATGTTTGGCTAGGTTGCGTCGCGGGCGGGTTAGCGATCCTAGCAGGACTAAACTTGCTTCACCCATACCTGATTCTTTTATCTGTTTTTCTAACCGGTGTCGGATTTAGTTTCTATGCGCCGGCCTGGTCGGCCCTGGTTCCGGAAGTAGTATCAAAGGAACATTTAGCCTCTGCCATCACTCTCGGTGGGCTTCAACTTAACATCTCGGGTATCATTGGGCCGGCAATTGGCGGCCTGATACTAGCCACGTTCGGCGCGCAGTATGTTTTCGCGGCCAACTCCATCTGTTTTTTCCTCCTTCTACTGAGCCTCACTGGCTGGGGAGGCGCTTATACCGCTCCCAAGATGCCACTGGAAAACTTCTTCGATTCCTTAGCCAGCGCATTGCGGTATATCCGATATGCCCCCGGGATTCAGGTTGTCTTGGCGCGAGACGTGATTTTCTCCGTCTTCATTGCGGTTATACCTGCGTTATTGCCGGTGGTCGGTCTTAAGCAACTCGGCCTCGATCCATCTAAACTGGGTCTTCTATTCACTTCAATGGGAGTTGGTTCGGTCGTGGGCGCGGTTGTCGTCATTCCCCACGCGCGAGCCAAGTTCTCGGCTAACACGTTAACCATACTCGCGAATCTGTTGCTCGCCTTTGTCTTCCTATTAATGGCTTTTGTCCGAGACCCCAACTTATTCATGGGCGTAGCCGCATTAGCCGGTCTGGGATGGACATTGACCGCTTCGGAGCTCTGGGTGGCCGGCCAGCGAGCGATGCCGAGCTGGGCCAGAGGAAGAATGAACGCGACCCATATGATGGTTGCTCAAGGTGGTCTCGCCTTGGGCGGCCTCACTTGGGGCGGTCTCGCCGCCGGTGTCAATGTCGAGTTCGCTCTTATCGCCGCCGCGTTATTTCTCATCTTCAGCCTATCCTTGGCGTTTCCTCTTTCGATCGATTTCACGAAGAAGCTAGACCTGGATCCAGCCCCGCTCACGACTCAGTACCATCGATTCTTGCATGTGCCTGATCCATCTGAGGGTCCGGTAGTCGTTGTCATGCTCTTTGAGATCGAGCAAGAAAGCCGCCGCCGATTTCTGGATCTCATGCGCGAGATGCGACTGATCTATTTAAGAAACGGCGCATTTAGCTGGAGATTGGATGAAGACTTAGAAAAGCCGGGTCGGTTTCGTATGGAAATGATGGTCTCCTCCTGGGCAGAACATTTAGAGCAACATCGGCGGATGACGAAAAATGAGTTAGCGGTTTGGCGCCAGACTTGGAGTCTTCATTCGTCTGCCTCGGACGGACCTGTGGTGAAACATTACTTGTCGGCGCACCGAGAACTCATGACCCGGCGGAACTCGACCGCATCTGAAACGCCGGACGACCAGGAAGATAATCCGGTGGAAAGCGCCGCGACCTAAGCAGCCTGCGTTGCTGACCAATGCGTAGGCATCGGTCAGCAACGCAGGCCATGACAAAACAATCCGGCTACGCCTGGATTGTTTTGCTGTCCCCGGTTACTCGCCGCTTACCTTGGAATCGCGTGTCCTACTGAAGTTCTAAACTGCTTCTTCAAGTAAGCAGCAGAACAGCCGGGCGTAGCCGGCTGTTCAGCTGTCATAGCCGGCAGCTTTTTTAAATGCATGCGCATTTGTAAAAAGCTGCAGGCTAGCGGAATTTACTTCCGTTTTTTCACTCCCCCTATTTAGACGCATGTCTAACCACTCGTCCACTTTCACCGCCCTCCGTAATTCGACTTATTGTCGAATCTGGGTGGCCAGCCTGTTGTCGAGCACCTGCGTTAGCGCTCAAGATACCGCTGCCACCTGGGTAATGAACATGCTGAGCCCGTCGGCGCTCTTGCTTTCCTTAATGTCGACGGTCGCGTCTCTGCCATTTTTTCTTTTTACCTTGCCCGCCGGCGCTTTGGCCGACATGGTGGATCGCCGTAAGCTTCTGCGCTTCATGAGCTTCTGGCTAGCCGGTGCGGCGGCTCTGCTGGCGGTACTCTTTATATTCCATTGGCTGACTCCAGCTCTAGTGTTGATTTGTATCTTCCTGACCGGAATCGGTTTTGCTTTTAACGCGCCGGCTTGGACGGCAATAGTGCCTGAGATTGTTACAAATGACGAGTTGCCCTCTGCCTCAACGTTGAGCGGCCTCCAGCTGAACGTTTCTGGGATTATCGGACCAGCACTGGGTGGCTTAGCGTTGCGCTTTGTTTCGCCCAGCTGGGTGTTCGGCCTTAACGCTGCCTGTTTCTTGCTCGTGATTTTTGCGATCGCTAAATGGAAGCGCGTCGGTCCGACCTCAAAGTTGCCTTTAGAGAATTTCTTAGAGTCTTTCTCCACCGCCATCCGTTACGTACGCTTTTCGCCCAGTATTCAAGTTGTATTGGCGCGCAACGTTCTGTTCTCCCTCTTCATCTGCGTGATTCCGGCGCTTATCCCAGTGGTCGGTTTGCAAAAGCTGAAGTTCGAGCCCTCTAGCCTCGGGCTATTATTCACCTGCATGGGCGCCGGGGCTGTTTTTAGCGCGATCTTTGTGGTGCCCAGAGCGAGGGAACACCTTTCGTCAAACGCCATCATTACTTCTGCGAGCATTCTGTTAGTGCTGGTCTATCTCGGGATGGCTTTGGTTGTGGATCACACTATGTTCATGGGAATCGCCGCTGTGGCCGGGATCGCTTGGACACTGGCAGCCTCCGAGCTTTGGGTGGCTAGCCAGAGAGCCATGCCTGATTGGGCTCGAGGCCGAATGAACGCAACCATTATCATGGTTTCTCAAGGAGCCATGGCTTTGGGCGGCATCATTTGGGGCTTTTCTGCCAGTACCCTTGGCGTGACCATCACTCTCGAGGTTGCTGCCGGTTTGCTCTTACCAAGCCTTTTGCTATCGATCCCGCTATCGATCAATTTCGTCAGCGAGCTCAATTTTACTCCCGCACCGGTTACTGGCTTGTCCCATAAACTGTTGCATATCCCAAGGCCCCACGACGGACCGATCTCCATTACTTACGAGTTCGAAGTCAATCGATCCCGAGGTTCGGAGTTTATTCGGTTGCTTCGTGAGGTTCGCCTTATTCACCTTCGCAATGGCGCCTACAGTTGGCGCCTCCATGAGGATTTGGGGAGAGCCAACGTTTACCGAATCGAAATGATGATGCCGTCGTGGACGGAGCATCTCCTGCAAAAGGAGCGATACACACAAACCGAGAAAGAGATGTTAGAGAAAGCCGTCGCTCTGCACGTCGGCGATCAGCCGCCCATAGAACGCGTCTACCTTTGCGTAAACCGGGAGCTGCTCAACCACGTGGCGCTTTTCGGCCATCCGAGCACCATGCCGGCGAGCCCGCTGGATCTTGGCACTCAGGAGCTGGGGAATACTGCGTGAGCGGCGAATAAGGCGAATGGGCGAGTGGGCGAGTGGGCGAAACGGCGCGTGCACAGCCCCTGACCTGGTGGGGCGAAAAACTCGGCGCGCCCAACGTTTGATTATGCTCTGTGATGGTTTCGCGCCGGTTTTGAGCTGCGCCGTGCAGGTAGCCTCGCCCATTCCGGAACTTTCTCGTACACACGTCATCTTTGAATTTATCGCGACGAATCATGGGCGAAACCAAGCCCACGGAACGGCTCAAAACCGGCGCGGGAACATTTAGACGGTTAGTCACACGGTCGGCGCGCCGAGTTTTTCGCCCCACCGGATCAGGGGCTGCGCATTCGCCCTTTCGCCCATTCGCCCTTTCGCCTTATTCCCCCGCTTTCAGCGCGGTCTCAAGGGCATGCCAACCGAGTGTTGCGCACTTCAAGCGTTGAGGAAATTTCTTCACCCCGGCGAGCGCACGTAGATGTCCAAGGCCATCGCTCGGGCCATCTTTCGTCAAGAAATCAATGAAATGCCTCTGTAACGCCAACGCTTGCTTTGAGGTCGTTCCTTTGACCTGCAGTGTCATGAGCGAGGTCGACGCAGTGCAGATGGCGCATGCTTGTGCCTGAAAAGAAATCGTCTCGATTTTGCCTTCCGGTGACTGCAGCACGAATACCGTAACTTCATCACCACATGCGGGATTGAATCCGGAACCACGCGTTGCTGGCGGAGGTAGGACTCCGCTATTACGAGGGCGCTTCGAGTGGTCCAGAATGATTTCTTGGTACAGCTCGTCGAAGTCCATATCGGGCTTATTAGTCACCAAAATATTTAGAGGCCGCGCGCAGAACGTCGATTAAACGATCGAGTTCCGCTTCCGTGTTATAAAGATAGAAGCTGGCTCTGGCCGTGGCTCTCAGTCCCAACTTTCTGATGAGCGGCTGGTTGCAGTGGTGCCCGCCGCGCAGTGCGATCCCTTTCTGATCGGCGAATGCCACCAAATCATGCGCGTGAATATTACCGAGCTGGAAACTGGCGATACCCGCTCTATCGCCCGCGGGACCAAAGACGCGCAGATTCGGAATTTCTCGCAGGCGAGTAGCCGCTGCCTGGCCAAAGTGATGATCGTTTTCTTGGATCGCGCTTCGGCCAATCCGTTCCAGATAATCAAGCGCTGTGGCCAAGCCTATCGCGCCGGCAATATGCGGTGTCCCGGCTTCAAACCGGTGGGGAGCTGGTTTCCATTCTGCTCCTTCAAAAGTAACGCTCACAATCATCTCGCCCCCGGTCTGATACGGCATCATTTCATCCAGCAAACTTTTCCGTCCGTATAAAACGCCGATGCCGGTAGGGCCACAGCATTTGTGACCGGAAAATGCGAGGAAATCGCAATCGATGGCTCGAACATCCAGGGGCATGTGCCCGGCGCTCTGAGCAGCGTCGACCAGGGTCACGGCGCCGTGTTTGCGGGCGGTTCGACACACGTCTGCGACTGGGTTAATTCGGCCGAGCGAATTTGAAATATGGGTTAAGGCAACGAGCCGGACGGGATTATTCGTCAGGATGGCATCCAGCTGAGACCAATCAATTTCGCCTTGGTCTCCATTCACCGGCAGGAAGTGGAGCTTCGCTCCTACGCGTTTTGCAACCATCTGCCAGGGAATTAGATTGGCGTGATGCTCCATTTCCGTGAGCAGAATACCGTCGCCTGGTCTCAACTCGTTTCCGGCCCAGGAAGCAGCGACTAAGTTAATGGACTCGGTCGTGCCGCGCGTGAAGATAATGGACTCTGCGTGTTCTGCGTTGAGATAATCGGCGACACGCTGCCGAGCGTTTTCGTAAAGCGTGGTTGCCCGCGTGCTGAGCGCATGCAACCCCCGATGGACATTGGCGTGGTCCTCCCGATAATACCGGTCGATTTCGTTGATCACGCTGACCGGCCGCTGCGTTGAGGCCGCGTTATCCAGATAGATCAGCGGATAGCTGTTAACTGTTTGATCGAGGATCGGAAAATCGGCGCGAAACCGCTCTGCCAGCGTTGGGACAGTCACAAAATAGTGTCGACCCGCCCGGTGGGTGTTGCAACTGATTCGCAGTTTGCCTGGTGCCTTCCACGCGCGACTTTTGGGCATGGATCCAATTCAACTGGGGTTGCCCCATCGGCCGCCCTTCATCTTTATCGATGAGGTTACATCGGTCGAGGCCGGGCGTAACGCTAACGCGGTGAAGCGGTTCTCTAGCCAGGAACCATTTCTCGAAGGACACTTTCCGGGAAATCCGATTATCCCTGGTGTGCTGATTACAGAAGCTCTGGCTCAGACCGCCGGGATCGCAATCGGTGGACCCGGCAAAATGTTTCTATTAACCGCTATTCGCGCCATGAAGTTTTTGCGCCCCGTCCGGCCAGAAGAGCGGATTGATCTCTTCGCCGAGTGCTTGAATGAAATGAACGGGCTCGCTCAATGCGCCGTGCGCGCCACGTGTAAAGGCGAATCCGTGGCAGAAGGACAGCTCGTCCTAGCATTGGCTCAGTCCCCTCACTCAGACTCCTCAGGGAGCTCCAATTTCGAACCGTGAACCGTAGAACTGAGATCGCGAGCCGTTTGTAGTCAAACCACTAACCGCAAACCGTCAACGGCCAACCGCAAACCGGTAACCGTTAACCCTTCAAGAACGGATTGTGGCGTTTTTCTTGCCCAATGGTGGTCTCAGGACCGTGCCCTGGGAGCACCACAGTTTGATCCGGTAGAATCAAAACTTTCTTAAAAATATTCTCGATCAATTCGCTGTAGTTGCCTCCCGGGAGATCCGTACGTCCGATACTACCGGCGAATAGGACGTCGCCGCCGACCAGCAGGCTATCTTTAGGCGAATAGAAACAGAGGCTTCCTGGGCAATGTCCTGGAACCAGCAACACGTCGAAAAACGAACTGAGAAAGTCTTGGGATTTGCCTTCGGAGATTAGGAAATCCGGTTCGACCGGCTCCGGCTCCAGGAAAAACCCGAATTGTTTATAAAATGTTGGATCGGTGATTAATGGGACGGAATCGGTATGGTAACCGACTTGGCAATTGAATCGCCGTTTAATTTTTGCCGCATCGTCGATATGGTCAATGTGCCCGTGGGTGATCAATAACAGGCGGGGAGAGATGCTCTGTTTTTCGAGCCAATCCAATGTCCCCGTTGGGGCGTCGAAAAGAATTTCTCCGCCGGGAGCCTTGAGGACGTAGGCGTTCGTATCGAACAAACCACCAATAAAGGTTTGAAACTCAGACATATTGAGGGAAAACTCCGTAGGGGCCCGTGTACGCGGCTCGCAAAATGGTATTTAGCAATTCCTCTGTCAATTCGTTGTGTGCTCGCCGCATGAAAATCACAAGCGTTGCTTTCCTCGGGCTATCGGTCCTGTGCGCCACTAATTGTAGCATCGGCCAACTGAAGCAAAATTCAGCCGATTCGCGGCAAATCTCTATTACCGTCGCGAGACTTCTCGAACAAGCACATTACAGCCGGCAGAAACTTGATGACGCCACAGCAAAGAAGATCCTGGACACCTATCTCGAGGATCTTGATTACACGAAGCTGTTTTTCACTCAAGAGGACATCGACGAGATCTACAAGAAGTACGGGCCAACGCTGGATCAAGATTTGACAGTCGGAAATGTCCAGCCAGCCAGGGAGATCTACAATCTATTCAAGACGCGAGTTACGGATCGCGTGGCCAAGATTAAAGAACTGCTGAAGCAAGATTACAGCTTTAAGAGCACCAAGACCGTAGCGCTTGATCGGCACAAAGACCCGTGGCCGGCTAACGCTGCGGAAGCCGATAACCTGTGGCGGGATCGGGTCGAAGGCGAACTGTTGCAAGAGAAGCTGAACAAGCTTGCCCTGGAGCCGGGACCCAAGCTTATCGAAAAGAGGTACGATCAGTTGGTAAAGAACCTCGCTGAACGCGATGACAATGATGTACTGCAGCTTTTTCTGAATGCCGCGGCGCAAACGTATGATCCGCACTCTGAGTACTTAGGGAAATCCGATTTGGAGAGTTTTGAGATCAACATGCGCCTCTCGTTGACCGGCATCGGCGCGGAGCTCAAGTCGGAAGACGGTTACGCCAAAGTTGAACGCTTGATCTCTGGTGGTCCGGCCCAGATAAGCGGGAAGGTGAGCGTTGGAGATCGCATTGCTGCCGTTGGTCAAGGCAAAGACGCATTTGCGGATGTTGTCGACATGAAGATCGACAAAGTCGTGGAACTGATCAGAGGGAAAAAGGGCACTGTGGTTCGATTATTGGTCATCCCAGCAAACACGGCTGACCCATCGAAGAGAAAGATTGTCGAGTTGGTTCGCGACGACGTGAAACTCACAGAGCAAGAAGCGAAAGCCGAATTGATCGAGAAAGATCTCCCAGACGGCACTGCTGAGAAATTAGGGTGGATTACGTTACCCTCGTTCTACCAAGACATGGAACGGTCCAGGACCGGCAAGAGCACATCACGAGATGTGGCTGCATTGATCAAACGGTTGGAGCACGAAGGCATCCAAGGCCTGGTAATTGATTTGCGACACGACGGCGGTGGCTCCCTGGATGAAGCGATAAAGATGACCGGGCTTTTCATTAATCAGGGGCCGGTAGTTCAAGTAAAAGACGCTAACGGGGACGTCCAAGTGTTGAAGGACCAAGACCCAGGCGTCTTATATAGCGGTCCCCTCATTGTTCTCACCAACCGGCTTAGTGCTTCTGCCAGCGAGATCTTCGCAGCGGCGCTTCAAGATTATGGTCGGGCCGTGATTGTCGGTGACTCCAGCACTTTTGGAAAAGGAACGGTGCAGACCCTGCTCGAGCTGGGAAGATTCATGCCCCTTCTTGGTGGCTCGAGTAACGATGCCGGTGCGCTTAAATTAACCGTGCAAAAGTTCTATCGAGTTGCCGGAGGTTCGACCCAACTACGCGGCGTGATCTCGGACGTCACTTTGCCGTCGCTAAGCGACAATTCTGAGATCGGAGAAGTTTCTCTGGAGCATCCGTTGCCTTACGATGAAGTCGAACCTGCTGCTATCGATTTGGCGAATAACCGGAAGCCTCTCTACGTCGATGACCTGCGTAAGCGGTCTACGAATCGGGTTAATCAGGATGCGGCGTTCCAGGACATCACTGCGGACATGAAGATTTTGAAAGATCGTTTGAAGACAAATCGTTTGTCGCTCAACGAGAAAATCCGTCGGGACGAGCTGGACGAGGACAACGATCGCAAGCAAAAAGAATTGACCGACGAGAAGAAGATCGATTCTCAGCTCCAGGACAAGCGTTACGAGCTGACGTTAGCGGACATTAACAAGCCTCAGCTGAAACTCCTGCCGAAGGAAGCGCTACCGGTAAACAAGGACGCCAAGGCCTCCGCAAGTCCCGGGACCGACGATCTTATCGGTGACGAAAGCGGGAACACGGCAGACGCCGATGCGATCCGACGCGAGACGTTGAACATAATGGGCGACCTGATTGACCTGCAAAGGTCGCCGAGGACGGCTGGCCGGTAGTCGAAGGACAAACGACCAACGGTCGCCGAATCGAGGCTGACCATTTCTCGCTGCGCGGCCTCGCAAGCGAGGCTCGCTCCGTCGGTTGCAGCGCCTTTCGATCCGCGACGCCCAACCTAAAAGCTATAATTACCTCAGACCGCTCCCCTGGCGTCAGATGCGGCATTCGCGACAGCCACCGCTTCGCTTAGATCAATTGTCCCGTCGAAGAGG
>Ga0209240_1000040_pt1 | contig 47368 bp, 49 predicted proteins | sample GraSoi_2013_80cm_FD_185828 | JGI IMG/M metagenome (GOLD analysis project Ga0209240, IMG submission 185828) | Grasslands soil microbial communities from the Angelo Coastal Reserve, California, USA - Sample 9_17_2013_80cm (SPAdes) (version 2) | ecosystem: Environmental > Terrestrial > Soil >...
CGAGCCCGTTCGACAAGCTCAGGGCGAGCCCGTTCGACAAGCTCAGGGCGAGCCCGTTCGACAAGCTCAGGGCGAGCCCGTTCGACAAGCTCAGGGCGAGCCCGTTCGACAAGCTCAGGGCGAGCCCGTTCGACAAGCTCAGGGCGAGCCCATTCGACAGGCTCAGGGCAGATCTAGGTTTGAATATGGCAGGGAAATTCCGTTGGCTGCCGCCAAGGAAGAAATCTGGCTACCGGCCAAATGGCTTAAAAAGCTCCTTCGAGAACGGTTTCCATTGTTAGCGGCGACCAATCGTTGGCTGCCGGAACAATTCATGAAACAGGTCTTGCCGGTTATCGAAACCGAGATGAAAGGCCGCCTCCATGAGCAGCATACCCGGAACGGCGTTATCTTTGGCCGGTTTCGCTTCGCCGAATTCCCTGTAACTGGTTATCGAGACAGCCGGGGACGACTCCTGGAGAACCCTGAGAGCCGGCGGACTTATCCGGCCGTGTGCCAGCCTTGTTTATACAAAGCCGAGTGTGAAGCCTTGGATCTTTCCGTTTCGCCCGCGCTGGCATGGCGACAGCTGGGCTTAGTAGATCAAAAAGGGATTCCAACCCGCCGCGGGATTATCTTCAGCTTCTTTAATCAGGGGGAAGGTTTGGCTATCGCTGCCGCGCTTGAACAGCCGGATTATACGATCGAAGATTTGATTTTCGACTTGGCGAATCTTCGAGTCGGACACCGATTCTCTCTAGACGAAACTTATTCATTAGGACGACTCGGGGCAATTTGCCAGACCGTCTATCAGCGCGGTGAATACCCCGGTTATCTGGAGATGGGACTGCCCACTGCGTATGGACCGGGTGGTTCGGAAGTGGTGCGTGATGTCGTGGCGCATCAGGTACCCCGCCACAAATTAGTCAGCGAAAGTGTGCGCCCCGGTGATATCGAGCGAGCGCTTACAGAGTGGCGAAGTTTATTGCGGCAGATCGCGCTAGCGCCCGCGTATGATTGGGAGCGCTGGTTGCAGTTGCGAGAGATGGCTTCAAGATATGTACATTCTACTAGAAGCCCGGCCCGTGATCCTTTGCCTCAATTGGCGCCCGCCCAAAGTCAAAGGTACATCGGACGCTTTATTTCACGACTAACCAGATCAGCTTGAGTAAAGAGACCTAATGTCAGCAGAAAACAACGTGGACCACAGTTACCGGATCAGCTACTTGGTCTGCGGAATTTTTCTCGTCGGCTTTATCCTAGTGACCTGGGCGGTGGTAAGCGATGCCCATCATCGAGCCGAGCTAGAACAGATCGTTGGTATTCCCACTGCTACGCCCAGTCCCTAGGTGCGTCATGGACTTCGCTCGAGCGAAGCGCAAAGTAATCAGTAATCAGTGGGTCAGTAATCAGTCTAGAAGTCGGCCCCGGGTTCAGTTACTGATCACTGGCATACTGATTACTTTCCAGCTAGCTCCCTGGCGTGCCTTGCTTTCGCCGCAACGCATGAGCCAAGAACGCGATCCCGACCAAGAACATAAAGAGAGACAGGAATTGCCCGCGCGTGAACGGTCCGGTCAATGGTGCGTCTGGCTCTCGGAAGAGCTCCCCGATTATTCGCATAGTCGGGTACAGCAGAAAGAAACAGCCGGTCGTTATCCCGTCTGGTTGTCGAAATCGGAGCCGGATCGTGATCAAGCACACGAAAAGTAAGAGCCCTTCAAGAAACGCTTCGTAAAGCTGGCTCGGGTGTCTCGGGGTCAAAATATGGCTAAGAATTTCTCGAATCTGCGGATTGGTACGAGCTGCGGCGATAATTGCTTTGGCGGCATCAATGGGCGGAGCCGAGCCCAGTCCGGGATCGAGAGGCAGGCACTGGCGGATCGCGGTCTCGCGCAGGTTGGGATCATCGAGTAACTCGGAAGGAAATTGCATGGCCCAAGGCACCGTGGTGGGCCGCCCGTAAAGCTCTCCGTTAATGAAATTGGCTAGCCGGCCGAACATCAATCCGAGCGGCGCCGCTGCTACCAGGTTATCACCGATCCCAGTATACGAGATATGATGCCGGCGAGCGTAAATAAATGAGAAGATAACCAACCCCAGGATGCCGCCATGGCTGGCCATGCCTCCATCCCAAACCCGGAAGATGCCCAGCGGATCGTCCAAGATCATATGGGGGCGATAAAAAAGGACGTAGCCAAGACGTCCTCCAACTAACACGCCGAAAATCGCAGCGAAAAAGACAAAATCGGGTACCTGCGCTTCCTGGAGTGATCCGTACCCTTTTCGAGCAAGCCATTTCAGGAGGTAAAACGCAGCAACAAACCCGGCCAGATACGCAGTTCCGTACCAGCGGATGCCTACATCGTCGTAAAACCGGACGAGAAACGGGTCGAGATTATGAACGTAGAACGCAAGCCACATAGGCGGCACGAACCTAGCTAGATTCCCAAAAAATCAAACCTTGTTCTAAGTCTCGCGATAGGACGTCTTTGCTTTCACGGACGCCCGGGGGCTATCTTTTAACATGCAGGAACTAGGCAAAATCGTGATGATCATCGGAATCATCCTTGCGATCGCCGGAGTGCTCTTGTGGAAATTCCCCGGCTGGTTCGGTTGGATGGGCCGCCTCCCCGGCGATGTCTCCTTTCAGAAAGGGAATTTCTCGTTCTACTTCCCGATAGTCACCTGCATCCTGATCAGCATCGTCCTGACGCTATTGAGCTGGCTGTTTAGGCGTTAAGAATGACAAATGACAAATCTGCCGCCGAGCCCTGTAGCCGGAGCGATCTGTCATCTGCTATTTGTCATTTGTCATTCCGGAACGCTAGCGTTCCGGCTGCCTTATCCCCTCCGGCGACACCTTGATGTTGGGGCAAGCATCGATCCAGCGCGGGCGGTCGGGGGTTGCCCATTCGATTCCGTTACGGATCACTTGTAATACCTCGGGTTGCCGGTAGGTCGGGAACGTCTCGTGCCCGGGGCGGAAATAGAAAATTTTTCCAGCACCGCGTCGCCAGCAACAGCCTGATCGAAACACTTCTCCTCCCTGAAACCAGGAAATAAAGACTAATTCGTCGGGATTTGGGATGCCAAACGGCTCCGAATACATTTCTTCGTGCGGGATCTCAAAGTAAGCGGGAAGATCGCGCGCAATCGGGTGGCCGGGTTGGCAAACCCAAACTCGTTCTTTCTCGCCGGCTTCCCGCCAGCCGAGTGAGCAGGTGGTACCGAGCAACCGTTGAAAGATCTTGGAGTAATGCCCTGAATGCAACACAACGAGCCCCATTCCTTCCAAGACACGTTTTCGGACCCGTTCCACGACCTCGTCCTCAACCTGCTTATGCGCCAGATGTCCCCACCAGACGAGCACGGCCGTATTCTCCAAACGGTCAACGGGTAAGCCGTGTTCCTTCTCCTCTAAGGTGGCCGTTTCGCAGGCTAATTGGGGGTCGTGGGCAAACGCCGTCGCCAATTGAGCATGGATCCCAGCCGGGTAAACGGCAGCGACCGCCGGATCCTTTTTTTCGTGAATGTATTCGTTCCAAAAGATGACACGCGTGGGGTTCACCCCATTTGCAAAACACAGTTTTGGGTGAATGACAAATCCCAGATCGCGAAATCAACCAAGCAACCAATAGCCAATAGCCAATAGGACTACGGGATCCAGAAATCAGGCTGCCTCGTCAAGACATCTTGTCTCGATGGCTATTTGCTATTGGCCATTGGCTATTCGATTTGTCATTCTGTCATCTGTCATTTTCCAATGCGCTCACATCAGCAACCGTACGAAGACTTTGAACGCATCGTCGAAATCGATTTCCTGAGGGCGACTGAGGCGGCAGCATTAAACACGCTGTCTTGGATCGGGCGTGGCGAAAAAGAGAAGGCTGATGCCGCTGCCTGTGACGCCATCCGCGGGATGTTCGACCTGATGAACATTTGTGGAGAAGTTGTCATCGGAGAAGGAATTAAGGACAACGCTCCCGGAATCCTTAAGGGTGAACACCTTGGCACTTGGGTGCCCGGTAGCCATAAATTCGATCTAGCACTGGATCCAATCGATGGTACCACCAATGTCTCGAAGGGGTTGCCGGGCTCAATTTGTTGCATCGCCGCGGCTTCCCCGGAACATGACATTGGGGTCTCATTAAAGGATGTGCCCACGTTCTACATGATGAAGCTGGCCTATGGGCTAAAAGTGGTCCGCTACATGCAACGGACCGGAATCGAGACGGTTTCGATCCTGCACCCGATCGAAGAGATTATCCCGATCGTGGCCAAAGCTCTGCGCAAACGCGTTCAAGATCTGACGATCGTTATCCTTGACCGGCCTCGACACCAAAAACTGGTCGAAGCCGTCCGCTCCACCGGCGCGACGTTACGAATGATTTCCGATGGCGATATCACGGCGGCTATCGCACCGTCGATCGCAGACAGTGGCGTTGATTTGTACGTCGGAATTGGCGGGTCCCCGGAAGCCGTACTAGCCGCAGCCGCCATTCGCTGTTTGGGAGGCGATATACAGGCCATGATGTGGCCCCGGGACAGCGCTGAAGAACAAGTCGTCATTAAGGCTGGATATAGAAACGAACTGGGCAAAGTCTTTTACGCACAAGATCTCGCTCAGGGAGATAATATCATCTTCTGCGCGACGGGAATTAGTGATAACTCTCTATTGCGCGGGGTTCGAGTTCGTGGACACACCGCAATCACACATTCCGTTTTGATGCGTGCCCGCAGCCGCACGGTGCGAATGATTGAGGCTTACCACGATCTCGCCCATAAAACGATTCTTCTGCGTTCAACGAAACGCGAAACGCCGATTTAGGAACGGCAAACGTTCACCACTGAGGTATGAGGCCGCAGAGAACAGTTTGAGATTGGACCTCTGGGACCTCTGCGTCTCTGCGGTGAACTTTCTCTTCCAAGATGAGATCCGCGAAACTAGCTGTCAGTCTAGTCTGCCTGGTGACCGCTGGCATCGGCATCGGAATCTCTGTTGGTATTGCGTGGTGCTGGCTTCGGCAAACCGGCGAAAATCCGGTACAACGAGCTGAGTTTCTACCGTTCTCTCTGGCTGTCTGTGCGACCGCCGTGCTAACTGTTGCGGTGGCGATCTGGGCGGTTAAAAACCGGCCGAACCATTCAGTCGCTCACCTGGCGCATGTTCTGGAAGAACAACGAGTCTCCAAGCGCGAATTTCATGGCTTAAGCTCGTCGAGTCTAAACCGTGATCATCAAAAGCTAGTTTCAGAAATCAACGCTCTGATCAGCGCTGTCACCGAGACCCAAAGCCGTCTCAACCGTTACTCGGCTAAAGTCGCTCACGAATTGCGGGCTCCGCTCACCCTTCTCCAGCTGCATCTTGACTTCAACGCGAAGGAATTGGATCCGCGGTTCGTCGACGTCATGACGACACAGATTCGACGTTTGACCGAATATGTCGATACCGCGCTTTACATCGCGCGAGTCGCAGATCACAAGATTCGTCCCGATAAGAGCAGGCGAAAAATCGCTGACGTAGTGCGAGAAATCACGGAATTTTATAAGCTGCAAGCCGCAAAGCAACAGCGCAAGCTTGCTGTCGACCTGTTGACCAACCAGGAAGCGGATTTGGATGAGAAAATCTTCGGATTAATCCTCCACAATCTTCTTTCCAACGCGATCGCTCACGGCACGGGAGAGATCCGTTTGCGACTGCATGCCGGCGATGGAACCGCCACATTGTTTGTCCTCAACCGGGTGCAGACCAAGACCTATACTGGAGCTGGAACCGGGATCGGTTTACGGACGGTTGCGGTTTTAGCTCAAGCTCACGACCTGGGGTTCCGTAGCCGGCGCATTTTTAACAGCTATGTGGCTGTGATGCGGATAGCCACGTTAGCGCCAGTCGGCGAAACCGTCCCGAAAAGCCAAAGCAAGCTTTCCGTTTAGCGCTTGCAGAAGCGGCCTAAGGTGCGCGCAGATGTTTCCTCGAATAAGCACAGCAACGTGCTATATTTTCCGCAATTATTACGGTTAAATAGGAACAGCTTTCTTGAAATCATGCAACGCGCTGTTGAGCCCGATCGCTCGGGGGTTTTGGGCGAGAACTGGTGCCTGGCTAAGCTTGCTCTGCGCCACGCGAATTCAATTTCTGAAAAGGGAGGCGGTAACAAGTAATGCCATCCGACGAGCGCAGCCGGCCACTCATCCTCGTGGCCGATGATGAACCGTTTATTCTGCAGTACATCAAGCACGTCTTACAGCTGGCAGACTACGACGTCGTAACGGCAAACAGCGTCGAAGAAGCGTGGGCCATATTAAAGCGACGGCAACCCGAGGTCGAGCTGGTGCTGAGCGACATCATAATGCCTGGTTCCATCGACGGGTTGGAACTGGCCGAGCGAATACATCAACTCGATCCAGATTTACCGGTTTTGTTCATCAGCGGAGCGTTGTCCGAGGTTGATCCGCGGACAGCGAAGATTGCGGAAAAACAATTGCTATTACGGAAGCCATTCTATCCGAAGCAATTGGTCGACTTTGTCCACACTCATCTGCGCGGAACGTCGTCGGGTATCGTGCGGTAGGTCTCATTTCGAGCACGAGGACGACAAAAGACACCGATTATCCCCCGTCACTCGAACTTCTGATCGCTTCAACGCGAAGCTGAAGTTGGATTTGGTCGCGATAGACGGCTGGCTCCAAATAAAACGCCAGGTCCCAAGGTGGGGCTGGCAAAGGCCCATTGAAATTAAACTCGATTGCCCGTAAGAGGCGGCCACCGTGACGCAGCCCGAAAACTCGGTGTTTCTCTTTCAACACCTTGACCTCGCCGGTTGGTTCCCCTGCTTTGAGAAGGAGCAACGGCTGCCAGTTCCCGAGGCCGAACGGCTGCAACATTTCGTGCGCGACCAGAAAACTGTACGTAAGATCTTTGCCAGTCACGACAGCGTCGATCCGCAACCTGGGCGCTAGTTGGTCCGGACTTAGCGTTTTCTTGGCCAGTGCTCTGAAGGCTCCGGCAAACATGGTAAGCTGCTCAAATGGTAAGGAAAATCCAGCCGCCATTTCGTGACCACCATACTGGGTCAGCCAATCGCCACAACCGCCTAAAGCCTGAACCAACGAGAACCCAGGAATGCTACGGCCGCTGCCCTTACCGACACCTTGATCATCAAATCCGATAACTAAAGCCGGCCGATAGTACTGGCGAACTAAACGTGCGGCGACGATTCCAACTACGCCGGGATGCCAACCGGTTTCGCCGACGACGATCGCACAATGAGATGCGAATTCTGGGTCTCCTTCCCAAGCCCGGCAAGCCGCCTCGAATGTTTGCTGCTCAAGTTGCTGGCGAGCCCGATTCTGTTGATCAAGTTCCGCTGCCAAGGAGGAGGCTACCCCCTCATCTGACGTTAAGAGCAGGTTAAGAGCTGCTTCAGCGAGACCGAGGCGTCCGGCGGCATTTAGGCGAGGTCCCATCCGGAAGCCGACATCGTCCGGCCGTATGGGAAAGGTTATTCCGGCCACCCGCATCAAGGCTTTGACCCCGATCCATTTGGTTGTCTCCAGCTGCTTGAGACCATGGTAGACGAGAATCCGGTTCTCAGCGATTAACGGAACCAGATCAGCAATGGTTCCAATGGCAACCAGATCAAGATATTGCCTCAAATCGAGATCAGGCAGCCGTCGCTGCTTTAGTAACGCGTGGCACAACTTGAATACCAGGCCCACGGTGCAGAAATAGCGATGTTCAGCGCCGGACTTCGGATTAATGAAAGCTCGGCATCTTGGAGGATCAGGCGGTACCTCATGGTGATCAATCACGAGTACATCGACGCCCGTCGCTTCGATCTCGGCGATGCGATCAGCGGATGAAGTGCCGCAATCCAACGCAATCAGCAGCTGAGGCCGATGCGTTTCCAGACATCGGGCAACACCTTCTGCCGTCAAGCCGTACCCTTCTTCAATGCGCATCGGCAGAAACAATGCCGGCGAAGCTCCATAAGCCTGCAAAACCCGAGCTAGCAGTGTGAGCGAGGTGATCCCGTCGACGTCGTAATCACCATAGAGAGCGATCCGCTCTCGGTGATCAATTGCTTGAAAGATCCGTTCCACCGCCGCCGCCATGCCCGCGAGAAGAAATGGATCAGATAGCTCGCGCAGCCGAGGCCAGAGAAAACTGCGAATAGCGGCTGGATCCTGGAATCCTTTTCGTTCCAGGAGTTGGACGATTGAAAGCGGTAACTGAAGCTCCGTTGCAAGGATGACGAGATCGCTGCTGTGAGCTGTTGCCGAAAGGTCCCAGGTGGAGTTCAAGGAGTTCAGGAGTTCAGGAGTTCAGGAGTTCAGGAGTTCAGGAGTTCAGGAGTTCAGGAGTTCAGGAGTTCAGGAGTTGGCTGTGGAGGAGTAGAAAATAGCAAGAAGAAAGCGTACTCCACCCTTTGGTATGACCGTAGCCCAGCGCTGCCGATCTGGGGCTCCTGAACTCCCGAACTCCTGCAACTACTGAACTCCTTTTTCTACACCCGCACATGGATCCCATGGTCGAAGAGAAACCGCTTAGCATCCGCTACTGAGTACTCACCGAAATGGAAGATGCTCGCCGCCAGCACGGCATCGGCGCGACCTTCACGGAGTACCCTCTCCAAATGCTCCAGACGCCCCGCGCCACCGCTGGCAATGACCGGAACACTGACCGAGGAGCTGACGGCGGCCGTTAACTCCAGGTCGTAGCCATCTTTGGTACCGTCCGCGTCCATACTCGTGAGCAATATTTCGCCGGCCCCTAATCGGGCAGCGGTTGCTGCCCATTCGACTGCATCCAGATCGGTCGGTTTGCGTCCCCCGTGAGTATAAACCTTCCAACCGCCGCAGGGCTGTTTCTTGGCGTCGATCGCTACAACAATGCATTGGACGCCGAATCCTTCTGCCGCTTCACTGATCAGGGCCGGCCGTTGGATCGCTGCTGTGTTCATACTGACTTTGTCGGCGCCCGCTAGTAACATGTCGCGAACATCCGCCAGAGTTCGAATACCACCTCCCACCGTAAGCGGCATAAAACATTCCTCCGCCGTGCGTTCAACGACGTCGATCATGGTTTTCCGATGATCAGACGTCGCGGTGATATCGAGAAAAACTAACTCGTCTGCGCCTTGGCGGTTGTACTCTTTTGCACACTCTACCGGGTCGCCTGCGTCCCGCAGTTGCACGAATTTTGTGCCTTTTACCACCCGACCGTCGGTTACATCGAGACAAGGAATGATTCGTTTCGCTAACATTGAAGGAATGACAAATAACAAATGACAGATGACAAATAGTAGGCCACAGGGCCCGGATTGTCTCATATTTGTCATCGGTCATGTGTCATTTGTCATTGCTTTGCTGATGGATCCACTAGACTCCACAATCGCCGAGCTCGACTGGGTGCCATCGCCGATGGTTCGCCCATTGAACCGGCTCGGGATTACGACGTGGCGCGACCTGTTGGAGCACTATCCAAGGCGTCACGAAGATCGGGCTGAATTTACCCGGTTCCCAACCGGCAGCTCCGAAAAACCGATTTGCGTCCGAGGCATCGTGAACAAGGTGACCTCGCGCTATTTCTCCGGGCGGAACATTGTAGAGGCTACGTTGGACGAGGGAGAAGGCGTCGCTCTGAGCGGCAGGCTGGTCTGTCGTTGGTTCAATCAGCATTACGTACAAAAGATGCTGGCTGCAGGCCAGATTCTGGTGGTGTTTGGCCGGCCTAAAGAAAGCCGGGGCCGGATCTACTTTGACCATCCGGAATTCGAGATCGTCGAGGAAGAAGACGAAAACCTGATTCACATGAACCGGATTACGCCGGTTTATCCTTTGACCGAGGGCCTGCGCCAGCGCCCACTGCGAACCCTGGTTTACTTGGCTATCCAACAGCTAAGTGAAGTCGAAGATCAGCCGGTGCTGCCAGGATATGTCGCTTCGTTTCAAGAAGCTGTCAGCCAAATCCATTTTCCCGCGACTTGGGCTAGATTACAGCGGGCGCGAAAAACGTTGGCCTTGGCAGAGCTTGTCGGCATTCAGATTGTGGTTGAACACCGGCGCAGAAGTGTGTCTAACCAGCGCGGTCATGCGCACTCTGGTTCAGGTAAACGAGTTAAACGATTCCTTGAGCAATTGCCGTTCGAGCCGACCTCGGCGCAAAAACGGACGATTGAGGAGATCCGGATTGACTTAGCAGCCGCTCGTCCAATGGCGAGGTTGTTGCATGGCGATGTGGGTGCAGGCAAAACCGTGGTGGCGACTGCCGCCATGTTGGACGTAGCCGAATCCGGTTTTCAAAGCGCCCTGATGGCGCCGACCCAAGTGTTGGCGGAACAGCATTACCAGACGCTGAAGAACTGGCTGGAACCAATGGGAATCCGGCTTGCCTTAAGGACCGGCCCCCGTAAAGAAGATGCGTTTTTGGCGTTACAGGGTGATGCGGAGATCGTGATTGGTACCCACGCCCTGCTTTATGAAAGCGATCCGTTTCCGCGACTGGGATTGGTGGTGATCGATGAACAACATAAATTCGGTGTCTTGCAAAGAGGCCGGCTACTTCAACGCGAGCCGGTACCAGATCTTCTCGTGATGACCGCAACGCCGATCCCCCGAACGCTGGCGATGACACTCTACGGCGACCTTGAAGTCTCCACCTTGGACGAAAAACCGGTCAATCGGAAGCCCGTGATCACGGGGGTACGTTCATCCCGAAAATTGCCGGAAGCCGCCAATTTCCTGAGAGAACGTCTGCAAGCAAACCGGCAGGCTTATATTGTCTATCCAGTGATCGAAGAGTCCGACTCATTGAGTGTAAAAGCTGCAACTACCGAGTTTAATCGGTGGTCCGAGTTGTTGAAACCTTCTGCCTGCGGACTGTTGCACGGCCGGTTGGCGCCGGAAGAACGGGAAAGCGTGATGCAAAGCTTTCGTCAGGGAGATATTCGCGTGCTGATTGCTACTACGGTTATTGAAGTCGGTGTCGATGTTCCCAACGCTACGGTAATGTTAATCGAAAATGCAGAAAGGTTTGGGCTCGCCCAATTGCACCAACTCCGGGGCAGGATCGGTCGCGGAAATCACCAAAGCTATTGTATCCTGATGACCGACACTAAAGATCCGCTGGCTTTGGCTAAACTGGCTGTCTTGGAAAAGACAAACGATGGATTTGAGATAGCCGAGGCGGACCTCCGATTTCGGGGTCCAGGGGATCTGTTGGGAACCGCTCAAAGCGGCCTGCCTCCGTTACGAGTTGCCGACCTTCTACAAGATGCTGATCTACTGGACGAAGCCAGAGGGATTGCCCGGGCCATACTAGACAGGGATCCGGGGCTGCAAACAGCTGCAAATCAACGTTTCTTGCGTATCGTAATTGCGAGTACCAAAGGGGGAGCAACCTTAGCCAGCTAGATTACGATCAACATGAAGAGCTTCTTGAAGTTTCTTGTTTTCGTTCTCTTTCTGGCACTAGGAATCTCGTTGCTCTACGTCTGGCAATCGAAAGGACCAGGGACAGGACTAGGCCAGGCTAAGGTCGAGAAGTTTACTCCTGCGGAAGGGCCTAAGATTGACCTCGGTTCGGTCGATATCCTCCAACGTTTAAACGAAGAATACACCCGGCTTTTCGATGCGGTCGTGCCGAGCGTTGTGAGTATCACTACCACCAAGACCGTTCAGAGATCTCCGGATCCGTTCGAGTTCTTCTTTGGCTTCCCGAATAGCCGGTCCATGGGACGAGAACGAGTGACCTCATTAGGCTCCGGCTTCATCGTCTCAAAGGAAGGACACATTTTGACCAACTATCATGTGGTACAAGGCACCGATGATATTCTGGTCGATTTAAATGACGGCCGGCAAGCAAAGGCCACCGTCGTCGGTAGCGATCAACAGGTTGATGTCGCGGTGCTTAAGATCAATCTGCCTAACTTGGCGCCGCTTTCGTTCGCTGATTCCGATCAGGTAAAAGTGGGTCAGATCGTTTTTGCTATCGGTAATCCCTTTGGTCTCCGAGAGAGTGTCAGTCAGGGTATCATTAGTGCGCGCGACCGCCGCGGTATCAGCGACAGCTCCGTTGAGTTTTTCCAAACCGATACCGCTATTAACCCTGGCAATTCCGGCGGTCCGCTCATCGATATCAAAGGCGAGGTCGTAGGCATTAATGCAGTCATCTACTCTGAGTCGGGCGGAAACCAGGGGATCGGATTCGCGATTCCGTCAAACCTGGTGCGACGTACGCTCAAAAGCATTATTCAGAAAGGGCGAGCGGTTAGAGGCTATCTGGGGGTGTCAGTCCAACAGATAACAAATGACCAGGCTCAACAATCCAAATTGGATCCCCCGATCGGAACTGTAGTTACCGATGTCGAACCCGGATCACCCGCTGAGAAAGCCGGAATTGTCCGAGGCGACATTATTCAAAAGATCAATGGCCACGAAGTAAGGGATGCTGCCGCCGTTGGTAATCGGATCGCCGAGACCGATATCGGTTCGACCGTCACGATTGACCTGGTTCGAGAAGGTCAAGCCAAGACGGTTTCCGCTGAGATCGTGGAGCAACCCTCTCAGGTCGGAAGCAGGCTTGGCCGTAATATGCCCAATGGCCACTATAACCGCAGCGCCAAAGCTTTCGCCGGCGTAGAGGTTCGGACGTTGGACGCGCAATTGCGATCTGAGGCCAATGTTCCCGATGACACCCAGGGCGTTTTTGTCATGAGCGTCGATCCGTCCTCTAAACTTTCGCAAAACCTACAAGCCGGCGACGTTATCCAGGCAATCAATAATCAGCGGATCGCGACGGCCGAAGATTTCCAGAAAGTCGCTCAACAACTCGATCCCAGTCGTCCGGTGGTCGTTGTTCTCGACCGAGATGGCCAGCAATCGTTCATAGTCGTGCAGCCGGGATAATCCGCGGGGCCTCCCGCGGATTAATGACAGATGACAGATGACAAATTGAGGCCCGGCTCGTGGCCAACGCGGGTGTCTCGCAAATCTGTCATCTGTCATTTGTCATTTGTCATCTCTGCCGAAAGTTGCTGCCACCGGATCGAGGATGCCGTCGATTCCAGTGGCAGCAACTTTCGGCAGAGCTAGAGTGTTCTGTAGATGTATGAGTCAAGGTTCTCCTGGTAACGTCATTGCTGCCGTCTGCAGCTTTTTCATTCCTGGCCTCGGCCAACTGACCCAAGGTAGACTTTTGCCCGCGATCGCATTCTTCCTGATAAGCGGCATCCTCTGGTTCATTTGGCTGGGTTGGCTTGGCCATATCTTGGCCTGCTTTGAGGCCGCCGTGTGGCGCCCACCGCGGTAGTGGGGGGATTAGGGCGCTAGAGGGGTGGCACGGCGTAATCAGTAATCAGAGGGCAGTAATCAGTTCAGGAGCCAGGAGCTAGAATCTAGACTAGGAGCTAGGAGGTCCCTGGGCGCGAGTTCATCGTACGCCGGGGGACTTCCTTGTTCATTTAGGGATTTTATATGCAGTCCCGAGTCTCCCCGTTGGGGGGACGCAGCTTTTAATACGCATCGGTGGTATTTAGGAGAGCAGGCAGCAAGAACCTAATCGCCGACTGGTATCATTTATGGCTGTGCCCTCCTAGCTCCTAGATTCTGGCTCCTAGCTCCTGAACTGATTACTGTTTACTGCTTACTGATCACTGATTACTCCACGCCCGTGCCGCCATGCAAAAACTCCACTACCCCCCGCCCGGTTCGGCCCCGACGACGGTTCCTGTTCCCGCCAAATCGGAAAGTCATCCCACTACCATTAAGCTAATCGAGTATGACGCTCATTCTTTCGTCGAGAAAGAAGTGTCAGCGGTCGATGAGCTCGTTGATTGTCTCGAGAACGAAAAGGTGACCTGGGTCAATATCGAGGGCCTGGGTTCCCTGGAGCTCCTGCACGAGATTGGCCAGCTGTTTCAAATCCATACCCTGGCTATCACCGACGTCCTGACACTAGGCCAACGGCCTCATTTAGACGCCTACGATCGCCAGATATTTTTGCTTATGCAGATGGTGTATCACAACGAGGAGTTGGAGCTCGTTTTTGAGCAGCTCAGCATTTTGGTCGGCGAGCGATTCGTTTTAACCTTTCAGGAGGAGCCTGGTCACGACGTATTTGAGCCCGTGCGCACTCGACTTCGTGAAGGCGCCGGTAGCGCTCGTTTTCTGCGTAACGATTATTTGGCTTACGCCCTGGTCGATACGGTGATCGATCATTACTTCCCGGTGGCCGAGAAGATCGGCGACGCGATCGAGGACTTGGAAGAAACCTTGCTGGAAAAACCGACCCGCGAGAATCTCCGCCAGGTTCACGAAATCCGGGCTGCGTTGGCTTTACTGCGGCGTGCTATCTGGCCTCAGAGAGATGTGCTCCTGCGCCTTTGGCACGACGATAGCGGCCTATTTTCCGATCGTACAATGCCCTTTATCCGTGACACTTACGACCATGCTCTTGCCCTGATCGATCTCTTGGAAAGCTATCGGGACGCCACCGCGAATTTTATGGACCTTTACGTCTCTAGTCTCACGATGCGAACAAACGAGATTGTCCGGGTTTTAACCGTGATTTCCTCGATCTTTATCCCCCTGACCTTCATCGCGGGCCTGTATGGCATGAATTTCGACCGGAGCAGCAGTGTATTGAACATGCCGGAACTTTCTTCCCCGATTGGTTATCCGGTTGTTTTGCTGGTAATGGCTGCAGTTGCCGGCGGCATGCTGCTTTACTTCAAACGGAAACGCTGGCTGTAGGGAGAAGGTATGGGCGTGTCTGGGTGGAGCCCCGGGAATGGTGGGGCGAGGCTCCGATGAGGACTAGGCTGGTTCGCAAGGTATTACGCGTGTCCGCAATCTATAGTGAATTGTGTCCAGCGCTGCCGAGCCGTTGATTGTTGCCACCCCGAGCTTTTCGCCCTTACCAATCCTGGGTTGGCTCGCCGCGGTTTTGGTAAATCCCGATCCCCCCAGCGCCCCCCTCGTCAGGTTTCTGCTGGCTTCTAGACGGCCGAACCATTATTCAATTATGGTGTACCCAAGAGAAGGGCACCGGTAGCTGGAGGACCTTGTCTCCTAGCGCCGAGACCGACGAGCTTGGTTTGAGCGCCTTAAACGGTGCTTTCCGATCGGCGGCACGCTCTTTTCCAACCTTCAAACAAGGAAAATATGCCCACGCCCGGATGGCTAGCGATAAAAGCGGTTTACCGAATCGGTAAATCTCAACTGCGCTCCGGCTTTCTCGGGTCGGAAGGCAATGCCCTGTAACTATTAGAGCAGATTAACCAACGCCGGAAGTCTCTCGGCGGACCGAACACCACCGAAAAAAGCACCTATGTTACACATCCTTTGGTATATCATCATTGGCTTCATTGCTGGTTTGATCGCAAAATGGATCATGCACGTTCAAGCGAACGTGATTGAGACAATCATCATCGGCCTTATCGGATCGATTGTTGGAGGGTTGATAGCGAGATTATTCTCAAAACCGGCGGAAGGCTCGTCATTCCATCCCGCGGGTTTTATCCTGTCGATTATAGGAGCAATCCTTATCTTGTGGTTGGGCCAGTTGACCCACATTATTAGTTAAACTTCTTAGTTGTCGGGTTGCGGCCGCGATGCAGCGGCCGCATCTGAGCAGCGATCAGTGGACCGGCGGATATCGGACGGTCTTGCAGGGTTTTAGAAGCAGCCCGCCGGCGGCCACGAATCGGTGTTTTGCCCTTGCGAATCGCTCGGCAGGGAATACTGTACGGGCTCCTTATGCCAAAACCGATCGCTAGACGTAAGACAAAAAAAGCGGTAGCCAAGCGTTTTAAAGTGACTGGCACCGGAAAAGTCCTGCGCAGCCAAGCGGGCCGGCGTCATTTGCTCGCATCTAAGAGCGCCAAACGCAAACGTTTACTCGCTAAGACTGCGGTCTTGGATCGGACTGACGAGGCAAGGATTAAAGAAAATCTTCCCTTCGGTTAAGAACTGGGAAGACCTGTTGCCCACCTTCCGAAAATAATTTCGGACACTGACAAGCGAGGTCGGGGAACAGTTGGTAAGAACAACTGCTTGTCTGAGAGGCGCCCGAAACCCGGGCGAAAGTGAATGCCGAGAGCAACCAACGCTCCAGCTAGTAGAGAACGCCGTAAACGGGTCCTGAATAAAGCGAAAGGCTATCGAGGACGGCGCTCCAAACTGTTCCGATACGCAAAAGACGCGACCATGAAGGCCCAATACTGGGCTTATCGGGACAGAAAAACTCGGAAGCGAAATTTTCGGAATCTTTGGATTCAACGAATTAATGCCGCTTGCCGGGAGCATGGAACAACCTATAGCCGGTTCATTGAAGGACTGGCCGCTGCGAATATCGCGATCGATCGAAAGACTTTAGCCGAGCTCGCGGTACAGGATCCAAGCGCCTTTAAGTCGATATTCGACCGGGCGGCTGAGGCTCTGCAGAAAAAGCAAGCAGCCTAAGCCTAGATCGCGCCCCAAATCGCATGGGGCGTGTGACATGCTAGGCTCCATTAGTCGTGTCGCCCAGACGTTTTGGGCGCGATCTAGGCTATGGAAAACGAACTGGTCAAATTTAAGGAAAGCGCTCTGGCTGAAATCCAGGGGGCTAAGACCCCGATCGAGCTGGACAGTGTTCGGGTCAGGTATTTGGGACGGGCGGGTCTGATCTCGAAGCTGAGCGAGAACATGCGAGATGTCCCTAAAGACGAGCGTCCTCGCGTCGGGAAACTGCTGAATGAGGTCCGTTTAGCGCTCTCAGCGGCGTTCGAAGATCGGGCTGAGGCTTTTGCTGCCCAGCACGACCTTTCGGCCATCGAAGATATCGACGAAACGTTGCCAGGGACACCGTTGCGTGTCGGCTCGCTTCACCCACTCACCCAACTACAAGATCGCGCCATCCAGGTGTTTCGTCGTCTGGGCTTCGCTTTGGCTGCCGGACCGGACATTGATACGGAATGGAACTGTTTTGACGCCCTGAATACCCCTCCGAATCATCCGGCTCGGAACGAAAGCGATACTTTTTATCTTTTCGACGGGCGTTTGCTGCGCACCCATACTTCCACTGTACAGATTCGTACCATGCTCGCCGCGCCGCCGCCGGTTAGAGTAGTCGCGCCGGGGGCAGCCTACCGGCGGGATGAAATGGACGCGACGCATCTGAGCCAGTTCAACCAGCTCGAAGGACTTTATATCGATAAGAAGGTGAGCGTGGCGGACTTAAAAGGCACGCTGGAATATTTCGTGCGCGAATTGCTCGGCTCACAAGTCGAAACGCGTATGCGCCCCCATTTCTTTCCTTTTACCGAACCCAGCTACGAATTGGATGTGCGTCTGCCGGGTGTGAATTCCGGACGTTGGATGGAGCTCCTCGGTTGCGGAATGGTGGACCCCAATGTTTTGGAGAAGGTGAACGAGGGAAGGGGAGACCGGGCCTATGATCCAGAAATTTGGACAGGCTACGCCTTTGGCATGGGCCTCGACAGATTGGCTATGGCACTATTTGGTTTGCCCGACATCCGTTTGCTGATCGAGAACGATCAACGATTTCTAGCCCAATTCTCGTAATGAAGCTTTCGTTCAATTGGCTCAGAGAGTATCTGCCGGCCCTAGACCGGTCTCCTGAAGAGATCGCGGATGCATTGATATTCACCGGGGTCGAAGTCGAAGGGGTCGAGGTTCACGGCGCTGGTGTCGAAAAGGTAGTCGTTGCTCAGATTGAATCTTTTCAGCAGCACCCGAATGCAGATCGGCTGAGCGTCTGCCAGGTCTTGGACGGCTCCAAGGTTCCCAGACAGATCGTTTGCGGAGCAAAGAATTTTCGAGCTGGAGATAAGGTACCTCTGGCGCTTCCCGGAGCCGTTCTGCCGGACGGTACCAAGATCAAAGCAAGTAAACTTCGAGGGGTTGAGTCCGAGGGCATGTTGTGTAGTCCGAGGGAGCTTGGCTTTTCCGACGAAGCCAGTGGTCTCATGATTCTTGACCCAGGTGCCCCGATCGGCATGCCTTTGGGAGAGCTTTTTCCGCCGGACACGATTTTCGATCTCGAAATCACGCCGGATCGCCCGGATTTGTTGAGCTACACGGGCATCGCGCGTGAATTGAGCATCATCTTTCAACTACCCGCTCCGAATACGCCTGCGGTTGGAGCCGGCGGCGCAGGCAAACCGGTTTCTGATCCGGCCAAGGTTCGTATCGAAGCATTGGAGGCTTGTCCATTTGTCGTTTTTCACGAAGTTCATGGTGTCACCGTTGGTCCCAGCCCGGATTGGATGCGGCGAAGACTCGAAGCCGCTGGTCTCCGATCCATCAACAACATTGTTGATGTGACGAACTACGTGATGCTCGAGACCGGAAAACCGATTCACGCTTACGATCTGAGCCGGCTTTCTTTGCCAATCGTCGTTCGTTTCGCGCGGCCCGGTGAAAAGTTGCTTGCTCTGGACGGTAAGACTTACGAGCTGAACGAAACTCACTTAGTCATTGCCGATTCGGAGAAGGCGATTGGCTTAGGGGGGGTGATGGGAGGAGAGGAAACGGGGGTTTCTTCCGGGACGACGACCGTTTTAGTCGAGAGCGCCTATTTTGATCCCGGATTGGTCCGCCGCACCAGCCGAGGCTTGGGTTTAATCTCAGATGCGAGTTTTCGATTCGAGCGGGGCGTGGATCCAAAGTCGGTTTCGTTTGCCGCTCAGCGAGCTGTCCAATTGATTCAAGAAGTTGCTGGGGGTACGCCCTCGACTTCAATCTTGGTGGCCGGTCAAGAACCGAACAACGAGCGCCAAGTTTTATTCCGGGCCCAGAGGTGCACAGACATTCTGGGGTCAGAGGTGCCTGATGCCGAACTGGTTCTCGAAAGGATCGGCTTGCAACGCGCCGGAAAAGATCATTGGCAGATCCCGAGCTATCGGCTCGATCTTAATCGCGAGATTGATTTGATCGAAGAGGTGAGCCGTTACCACGGCATTCAACAGCTTCCCGGACGTCTGCTGGGAAGCCCGACTACCAGCTCACAGATTGATCTCGCCCATGATGACGCCATGCGGCTGCGCCATAAACTCGCAGGCCTAGGTCTAGCCGAAGCCCGTACGCTAGTTTTTCTCGATGAACCATCGCTAAAGAATAGCCTCGGACCCGTCGCAGAGACGCTGCAACTGCGCAATCCGTTGGCCGAAGATCAGCAAATTCTTCGTCCCTCGCTCATTCCGGGGCTGCTGCGAGCGGCGGAAAGAAATTTTAATCGCGGCGCTCGGAGTGTAGCCTTGTTTGAGCTTGGCCAGATTTTCTTGCCTTCAGAACCGGAAGAATCGACTAGGCTCGCCATCTTGCTCTCCGGAGAGAGTTTGGTTCCGTCATGGAATCAAACTGGTCGCAGCTTCGATCTGTTTGATGCCAAAAGCATTGTAGAGATGGTGCATGGTTCTTCCCTAGACATGAAGCGGCATGCTCCTAATGAGTTAGCGGCTTTGGTTTGCGAGCTGGTCCGTCCCGGAGGTGATCGCGTTGGGTACCTGGGTTTGGTCAGGCCGCGACAAGCGCGTGAGCTGGGGGCAAAAAGCGTGATAGTTCTGGCTGAGATCGACCTGCCCGCGGCATCGGCCCGGACGCTCTTTAAACTCAAACCGCTCGAACGGTTCCCTGCGATTACGCGCGATATCGCTTTGGTGGCGCCGCGATCGATGCATTGGGGAGAAGTCGTGGTGGCACTCAAATCCGCTCGAGAACCTTTGCTGGTTGATGTCCAGGTTTTCGATCTGTTTATCGATCCAAGTGGCCAGAAAATCCCCGCCGATAAAAAATCGCTGGCCTGCAGTTTGACTTATCGCGCCTCTGATCGGACGCTGACTCAAGACGAGGTGAACGAAGTTCATCAACGATTAAAGAAACGATTGGTTGATGAGCTCGGAGTAACTTTACGAGAAGGATAGTTCTTTAAAAACGTAAGCGACGTTCCGCTCGGGATTGAATAGCGGAATGAAAATTTGCCCTGCGGTGCTCGGGATTAAAGGCAATTGCCCCAGACCCGATATTAATGTCCCAAGGAGGCTAGGTCGTGCACGAGTCTAATGACAGGCCTTGATTGGAAGTCAGAAGCGTGCCGGCGGTCATCCACCCTTGTTGCAAGGGAACGGGAGCTTCGCCTGATCGACATCAGTGGGGCACCAATCCGATAGGCGCCTTATTCAGAAGGCGCCTATCGCTTTTTTGATGACTATTGTCCCGTAGTAGGGACTCATGAAAGTAGCGACTCGACTGAGCTCGCCGAAGTCCAGGCAATTTATTGCCTGGGAATGGTCAAAAAAGCGACCCCGTCCCGTAGGGGGGCTGTCGGACTTTGTCCCAGCGGGACTAGGTGATCGTAGCCAGGCAATTTATTGCCTGGAACACCGTAAACCATGCGACCCCGTCCCGTAGGGACGGTCCGATCGGAAGTTAGGCAGCGTTCTTAGATTTGGGGTGGTTAATAAATTTGCGGTAATCACACCGTGCCCTACGGCACGGATCTTTTCTTGTGCATAATCCAGGCAATAAATTGCCTGGACTTCGGCGAGCTCAGTCGAGTCGCTACGATCATAAGGTCCCTGCGGGACAAATACGACGAGGCTCTACCAGCCCTACCCGCCCTGCTCGGCCGCCGGAGCGGTAAGCTCCAGACTCGGAAGCGAGATCGCATCTCCGTTCGATGCCGATCCGAATTACTTGTTCGCTCCAGCCGTTGGCCATAGCGAAGCCTAACCAGCTGATTATTAGAATAGCCTACTTCATGTTTAAGACCCTGACTTGGTTGTCGTCTCGATTTGTCGTAAAGCTCTGGCTGCGGTTTTCTGCACTCCGGTATCCGGATCTGCTAACAGCGCCTTTAGATGTGGGATAAAGACAGGCTCACCGATCTCTCCAGCCGCGGTTGCCGCCGCGATCCGCATATCAGCTAACTCGTGAGCAAAGAACGGAATCAGCGGTTGGCAGATCGGGGTACGGAGTTTTCCCAGCCCCATAACGGCTTCCTTGGCTACCTCCCAGCGATCATCCTCGAGGCTCTTGACCAGGACCTGCTCGCCCGCCTCGTTTGGGTGCTTAGAAAGCGCGTTCACAGCCTGCCGCCTCACTCGCCAAACGGGATCTGTAGCCGCTTGGATCAGCTCCGAAATATCTGTTAGTTTGAACTGCGCGAGTGCGTCCACCGCTAGCCGGCGGACTTCGTCATCAGGATCTTTGAGCGCAGCTTGAAACAGCGGCACGGTGTCATTCGCCTGCAGATAGCCCAACGCTAGTACCGCTTCGCGACGAACCTCCGTGATCGGGTCGGCGGCAGCTTTAGCCAGAGCCGTCTGGGCTCGCGAATCCTTGACGCCGCGTAACGCGACGAGAGCTGCAGTCCGAATTTTAGGCGCGGGGTTGGTCACTCCGTCGAGTAGTGCACTGGTCGATTCGGCCGTACGAAACTCTCTTACTGCCGCAGCTGCTGCCGATGCGACTTCCGGATCCGAGTCAGCCGCTGCCTTTAACAAGTCTGGCAAAACACGGCAGTCACCCAGTTCTTCGAGCAGTTGGATCGTCAGCTTACGAACGGTAGAGTCTTCATCTGCAAGCAAAGGGAGCAAGTCCCGGTAAGAGGCGATATCGAGAAGCTCCTCTTGTTCGGTGAGCGCTAGTCGCCGCTCGTTCACGTCGCTACTAGCGAGACGGGTTAAGATCGAGCTACCTGGTGTGTCCATGAGTCACCGGATTAAGAACGGCATTTTGACGGTGATCGCATTCGTGGGGCAATCCACCTCGCATGCCAGGCAGTACCAGCAGTCGTCGAACTTCATGTAAGCCTTGCGGCGTTCCGGTTCGATCGCCAAGCAATCCACCGGGCACGATTCTACGCAAACATGACAACCACTGATACAGCGTTCCTCGTCGACCACGACAGGCACGTCGAACAGCCTTGAGACCTGCCGGTTCGGCGCTGTTCTCGCTGCGGCTGCGGCTGCGACCTCCGATTCGAATTTCAGCTGACCAGCAACGACTTTCTTCGTTCTCGGTTCCTCAATCATATTGACCTTGTCAGGCTATCGCGGGTTCAGCCGGGATACGGATCCGGCGATAGTTTTCCAGTTCGGTTCCGTCCAGAGGCACGACGTACGGCTCAACCGGCCGTTTGAATACCTTCATGGTCCTGTCACTCGCTCGCTTTAAGTTAACGTGGACAAACCAGTTCTCGTCATCGAGCTCGGGGAAGTCTTGTCGATAATGATAAAGGCCCCACCGGCTTTCCTCGCGGAAAAGCGAAGCTTGCGCCGCCATTTCCGCGCAATCCCGGATGAAACTGCATTCCATAGCGCGCATCAGGTCGTGTGGATCCGCAGCGCCGAGCTGGTCTACTTCCTCCGTGGCTCTGATAAAATAGTCGAGACCGCGGTTAAGCCGATGAGCAGATTTCGGGGGTTGCAAGTAATCGTTAACATGCCGCCTTAATTTGTATTCCAGCAGGTGCGGTTGAACTCCACTTGGCCGGTTTAGTGGGGCTAATACTCGAGTGCGTTCGCTTTCCAGCGCTCCATCGTCGACTTGCCCGGGTGTGACCTGCGCGATGTAGTCGAGCGCGTTGCGTGCGCAGATGCTGCCGTAAGTGAAAGCTCCTAACATATAGTTGTGAGGAACTGACGCCATATCACCAGCTGCGTATAGCCCGGGTACCGTCGTTTCCCCGCGTTCGTTTACCCACACTCCGGATGCGCTGTGACCGCTGCACAAGCCGATTTCAGATACGGCCATCTCCACCAATTGCTCTCCGTAATCTGTTCCCCGTCCGGCGTGGAATCGGCCCCGGCTCGGTCTTTCGGTGGTGTGTAGGATTCTGCCAATCTCGGCTACGGTCTCTGGAGCCAGATGGTTCATTTTCAAGAAAACGGGTCCATTAGGGCCGGTTAGTTCCTTGTAGAACTCCATCATCATTTGCCCGCTCCAGTAGTCGGTGAGCATGAAACGATGTCCCTTGGCATTGACGGTGTAACCGCCAAACGGTCCGCTGACATAAGCGCAAGCCGGACCGTTATAGTCTTTAAGCAGGGGATTAATCTGAAAACATTCGATATTGGTTAGTTCAGCACCGGCGTGGTAAGCCATGGCGTAGCCATCTCCCGCGTTCGATGGATTCTCATAGGTACCCATCAAGTAACCGGATGCGGGTAGACCCAGTCTGCCGGCGGCACCGCAACAGAGGATAACGGCCTTAGCATTTACCACGACAAACTCGCCGGTTCTGATATTGATGCCGGTTACACCGATGGCGCGCCCCTGATCCAAAAGTACTCTGGTGGCCATGACCCGGTTCTCGGTCTTTACGCCGACGCGCCGGATCATCCGGGTTAAAAGCTTCTTGATGTCGTATCCTTCCGGCATCGGTAGGACATAGCTGCCCTGGTGATGCACCTTTTTAACATCGTACTCACCGGTAGCAGTCTTCTGAAATTTAATGCCCCAAGATTCTAGTTCCTGGATCATGGCAAAACTTTGCTGGGCGTAGGCCAGAATCGCTTTCTGGTTAACAATGCCGTCGTTAGCCATTGTTATTTCCCGGACATATTGATCCGGAGTGGCATGACCTGGAATGATCGCGTTGTTCACCCCGTCCATCCCTAAAGCAATCGCCCCGCTCCGCTTAACATTCGCTTTTTCCAATAGGAGGACGGTACCGTTCGGCAATGCTTCCTTAGCCTTGATGGCGGCCACGCTTCCAGCGGTTCCACCTCCAATAACTAAGATGTCTGCGTCTAGTCTGATATCGTTTGCCATGTTTTACACAAGAGTTGAGCTAGCTCGGTTCGGTTGGAGGCCGCCCTTATGATCCCGTCTTTTCGAAGGGAGCTTGGGACACATCCAAACAGTAGGCAGAGGGTGGAATGATCACCCTTTGCAGTGATAGTGGTTGCTCACCATGGGTCTGAGCCAAAATCTCCAATACGAGAACGCACGATCCCGGTTTGATTTTTAGGAACCTGGCGTCCTGACCTTTCGCCGATTCGATCCGGACGCTTTGCCTCAGAGCAGTGGTAGGCGCGCCGAACTGACTGGCAAAGATTTGTTTCAGGTTAACGTTTTCGAATGCGTGCGCGGGGAGGGTAAGCAGGCGGTGAAAACGCGTCGCTCCCAAATACATCGAGCTGCGGCAACTGCACGCGCCACCAACATCTATCCGCCGGACAATTTTCACAAAACCCTGGGGATCTCCGCCCAGTTGATTTCGGACCGGATCTCTGGCCGGCATTAAACTGCGACTAACCAGTGTCGAATACACTGGTAAGGGCTGGCCATCTTTGGGATCCACAAAACGGAAATGATCGAGGTAGCGATAGAACGAAACCTCTTGGCTAGCGCGATTCGGGTCCGTCACAAAGGTGCCCCGTCCGTGCTCACGGACGACCCAGCCTTCAATGGCCAAACGGTTCAGCGTTTTCTGCACGGTGCCGAGGCTCATCCCCAAAGACTGGCTGAGCAGTTGTTCAGGCGGAATCTGATTCCCGGGCGTCAAAGCGCCCGCGTTAATCAGCTCGATGATGGCGTTTCCGAGCTGAGTATGCTTGGGGAGACCCGTTTGCGCCGAACGTGTCACCGCGCGCAACAAGGTTTCCGCTGAGGTTCGGTAAAACTTAATTTCAGATGCTCGTTGGGAGGTCACGAGGTCTGCGGAGGGCTGCTTCAAGCTACAGAGCTCTATAGCACTTTTGGTACTAAGAAGCGGCTGCTCCGGTAGAGAAATCATGGCGCTGCGAAAACCATACTGGATTAATAGGAATTAAGGGAGATGGCAAGTGATTTTGTTTGACCCAATATCGCTGCAGAAATAAAAAATGTTGTGAAGATGCCGGAGCTATGCGAGGTAGCACAGATGGGACCTATGGGACTCATGGGACTTATGTGATACGCGCTATGAAGCAGCATCCTGGATTCATCTTGCCGCATGGGAATTATCGGGAGCTTCTGTCTTATAAGAAGGCCAAGGTCGTGTATGACGTGACCTTTGCGTTTTGTGGACGGTTCCTTGTGAAAGGCGGCCGGACGATTGATCAGATGGGTTCAGGCAGCTCGGTCAGGGAAATAGAATATCCTAGAAGGCAGCAAAGCTTCGGGTACGTCGAAGGAGATGGAACTCAAACTGACGAACACCGCCAGAGCGAGCCTTGAAGAGCTGCTCGACGACTACCATGATTTCCTTCGGTCACGACAGCATCGACTGTGGGAGAAAGACAGCCGGGAGGCACTCTTCGTTCGACGGTTGGCGACGAAGCCGGAGCCGAGTTTCGACGATTTTCGCGACTTCTGCCAGACGCGCCCTGCCGAGGTCGTGGCGAATATTGCCATCTGTCTTATCCACCAAACCAACTATCTCCTGGATCAACAGATCCGGCGCCTGGAGCGCGATTTTATTCATGAAGGTGGCATCCGTGAACGTATGGCACGTGTTCGGCTCCAGCAGCGCCGCAGTAGTGGAACAGCTCGCGGGTCTCGCCGTCCGCGCCGCGACAGATCGGATCGACCGCTCTGACCCATTAGTCCCATGAGTCTCATAAGTCCCATTCGTTGCCCGACCCAGCGTTAACTATCACCCCTCCTTGCGCCCCATCCCAAACCACCTAAGCTCCTACCAGGATGCCACCCCCGGAAGACTCCGTCCTTCTGCGAATCTTTACCGGCGATAACCATCGTTATCAGCATCTCCCGCTATTCGAGGCTATTGTGCTCAAGGCCCGAGAACTTCAATTAGCGGGCGCTACCGTGCTGCACGGAATCCTAGGGTTCGGCAAATCGAGTCGACTTCATCAAGGTAATCCTCTGATTCTTTCCTCTGATTTACCGGTCGTAATCGAAATTGTGGACAACGCTGCCAAGATCGATGCGTTCCTGCCCGTGCTCGAGCAGATGATGCTTAGCGGCCTGATAACGTTGGAACGCGCGCGGGTTATCGAATGACTGCCGGCGATACCTCCGAGTGAAGAATATTCGCCAGTATGGCAACCATCCCGCAAAGCGTTCAGCCCACAGTAAAGCAAACGCAATCACTCAGCCGCGATCTTCCGAAGGAATGCATGTTACTTCGGATTTTCATAGGCGAAGGCGACGAATTTCAGGGCCGCCCACTTTATAAGGCGATTGTGCTCCGAGCCCGCGAGCTGCGGCTGGCAGGCGCTACCGTGCTGCGTGGCAGGATGGGATACGGTCGATCACAGCAACTCCACAACGCGACGATTCTCCGGCTTTCGTTCGATTTACCTATGATCTTGGAGCTTGTGGATACGCCGGAAAAAATCGAGGCTTTCCTGCCTGAACTCAAACAGATGATGCGCACCGGATTGATCACTACCGAACGCGCACAAATCATCGTGTATCAGGGTTGATCCTTCTGCCCTTTATAAAAGATCGCCTGGACCCGTTCGATGGTTACTAGGCCGGGGCCAATGATCTCCTCGATGATAGGCAAAAAGTTTTGAATCTTTTCGTCGGTATCAACAATCTCGACCACAACCGGCAGATCGAAAGATAAACGCAAGATTTCGTTGGTATGGAGATGGCTCGATCTACCGAAGCCAAGTGGTCCCCGGAACACGGTCGCGCCCGCAAGCTGGTTCTCGCGCGCTTTCAATACAATCGCTCTGAACAATGGTTCTCCCTGATAGACATCATTCTCCCCGATAAAGATTCTCAGGAGTAAAGCGTCTCTGGGAAGTTCCATTGCCATGACGTCAAGAAATTAAACTCGTTATCCAGCGAATTGCCAACCAAGGGCAACACCAGCGAAACAAAGGGCAGTTGAACCCACTAGGTTCAGGCTGGCAGCCAACCATCTTCGCTCCAGCAACAGGTTCCAGGTTTGTAAACTGAAAGACGAGAACGTACTTAGGCCACCGCAAATGCCCACGGCCAGAAACTGCTGCAGTGCCGTCGCGAGTTCGTGATCACTCAAGTGCGCCAGCAAGCCGGTGATCAGACCGAGTACAACGGAAGCGGTTATATTCACAACTAGCGTCCCAAAAGGGAAAGTCTCTCCGAAGCGCCTCGCTACGAGTCCAGACCACCAGAAACGCCAGAGACTACCTATTACGCCACCTATAAAAACAAGCGCTATTGCTAACATCGGGAGACGAGCCCTCCTAACTTCGACGCCACCGCGTTAGCTTGGCCAGAATACCGGGAAGTCGGGCAGCAACGATCGCTCCGGCCCAAATCGCGAGGAGGCAGAGCAGATGAGATAATCCGATATTCAGCCCCAGCTCTAGAAAGGCACTGTGACGAGCCGCGTTGAACGAGATCAGACTGAATGTGCTGAAGGTCGTGTAACCACCACAGATACCCACGAGCAGGAAAACCCGGCTGTTTGGACCTAGGTAGATTTCTCCAGAGGGGTCTGACAAAAAGTTTAGAAGCGAGATTAGAAAACAGCCGGTGACGTTAATTAAGAGGATGGCGAGAAATGGCCAGACCGGCAACGGAGCCATCCATTGAGTGATCCCAAAGCGGATCAAGGACCCTAGTCCGCCCCCTAACGCGACGAGACCGTATTTTCTCATTTACAATTTCGGACTTAACGAAACGCGGCGCGACAGGTCTCGTGTCCACGCTTCAAAACACCTTGCCAAATCGAGTCGTTTGGAGGAGTCATCAGCCCGAAGGGCGGTTAGCCGAGGTTCGGCAGGCAAACTCCATTGCCACGGTTCCTTATTTAGCCGGGTTGGGCCTAAACACAAGAGCGCACACCGTTTTGTTGCCGAGAGCTTTGCCTCCGGGGGGATCTTGATCGACTTCGTGGTTGGATTTCTTTTGTCTCGACGCCCTTGATTTGCGAGCTCTTTTGAATCACGGAGATTTAGGCGCCGACTATTATGCAACTGAAGCAATTCATTCTCTGCCTGAGCCTTATTTGGGTCTGCCATCCGTTGTTCTCGCAAGAGCCAAATCGGGAGCAGGAAGTCGAAAAGATCGAAGCTGGATTGAAGTGGGTCACGGGCCGAGTCGTGCTGGGCAATAACCTAGCCGAAGTGAATCTTAATTCGGGCTTCCGGTACTTGGGTCCTGAAGACGCGCGTAAGGTCATCGTTGATCTTTGGGGTAATCCCCCATCACGAGGAGATAGTTTAGGAATGATTTGCCCTGCAGATATCGGACTAAGTGAGTCGGGCAGTTGGGCTGTCGTATTTACCTATCGCGAAGATGGTTACGTTAAAGACGACGACGCAGCCAAGATCAACTACGACGATATGCTCAAACAAATGCAGGAGTCAGTCCGACGGGAAAACGAGGATCGAGTCAAACAGAACTTTCCGAAGGTGGAGCTGGTAGGCTGGGCGGCGTCTCCGCGCTACGATCACGATACGCACAAGCTCTATTGGGCGAAAGAGTTCGCCTTTGCCGATGGGACTGTCCATACCCTGAACTACGACGTGCGTGTGCTGGGCAGAAAGGGGGTCTTAGCAATCAATGCAGTAGCGTCGATCAATCAATTGGACGCAATTCAGGAGCGGATGCCGGAGATCATCTCTATGGTCAATTTCCTGCCCGGAAATCGCTACACGGACTACCAGCAAGGAAATGATAAGGTCGCCACCTACGGCTTGGCTGCTCTGATTCTCGGTGGCGTTGCCGCTAAAGCCGGACTTTTCAAGGGCCTCATCGCTTTGATAATAGCGGGGAAAAAATTTATCATTATTGCGGCTATCGCGATCGGAGGTTTCCTTGCTCGGTTTTTTCGCAAGCGCGCGAAATCCAAACCGGAATCGCTCACCGATGCGTCTCCGTCGGGTCCGGCTTTAGGTCCTCCTAACCAAGACTAGACACGTATTGCCGAAGCCCTGACGGCTTAATCGCCGGCATCTCGCCGCATCACCCGCGCTGTTGTACGTTCCATGCGTTAATTATGCCACCTTCCTTTTCACTCTTCGATTTCTGCTGTTGGCTCGTGGTGTTCCTGATCTCAATGAGTGCCCATGAAGCAGCTCATGCCTTCACCGCAAAATGTCTTGGCGATCCCACGGCGTATCTCGGGGGACAAGTCACTCTTGATCCCATTCCGCACATTCGCCGAGAACCAATTGGTATGCTGGTTTTGCCCATCGTTTCCTATCTAACCGCCGGTTGGATGATCGGCTGGGCCAGCGCACCGTACAATCCGGCGTGGGCAGCCCAATATCCGCGGCGAGCGGCGGTGATGGCCATCGCTGGACCTGCGGCGAACTTTCTTATCTCGTTGACCTGCTGGATTGGTCTCAAGCTTGGGTTGGCAGCGGGCCTCTTCGTTCCGGGTGACACGGGTTTGTTTTCGGAGACCGTGATTTCGGTGCAATCGGGTCTACCGCATTTGGCCGCCGTATTATTGAGTCTGGGGTTTTCCCTGAATCTTCTTCTAGGTGTTTTTAATCTGATCCCTCTACCGCCGTTAGACGGAAGCGCTCTCCCTCTATTATTCCTCGGTGGCGGAGCCGTATTAGCTTACCAACGGATGCGAGGCGGTTTGTCTCTGCTGGGCCTAATCGTCGCCTGGCAAATTTTCCCTCGTATCTATCGCCCGATCTGGCTCTGGATGGAGTCGACACTGAGGTAACTCGCCTCGCCTAAAGCTCGGCGGATTGACAGATGACAAATGACAGATGACAGATTGACTGTGGTGGTTAGCGAGGGGGAAAATGGGCAATAGACAACCACGGCAGTTATCGGCTATTGGCTATCTTAGGCGGTGGTTTCCCTGAGGCGCCTGTCTTAATTTGTCATCGGTCATCTGTCATCTGTCATTGTCCGAGCTTCAGGCGAGGACCTATCCCGGCGGCCAATGCATCGGGCGGCCGCCCAACAGATGGACATGGAGATGCGGCACGGTCTCTCCGCCGTTACGACCGCTATTGATCACGAGGCGAAAACCGCTCTCACTTAGGCCGAGGTCGGCGGCGATTTGTTTCGCAGTTAACAAGAGCCGCCCGAGCAATGTGCCGTCAGCGGGTTGCGCCTCGGCAATTCGGGGGATCACTCTTTTGGGAACCACCAAAACATGAACCGGCGCTTGCGGATTAATGTCGTGAAACGCCAACACCTCCTCATCTTCAAAAGCAATCTTCGCCGGGATCTCTCGGGAAATGATTTTTTCGAATAAGGTCATCTGATCGTTAGTAGGACTTCAGGTTTATCCTTTTCGAGCTGGGCGCGGAGGAAATCCACGATTTCCGTCCGCAATTCGGAACAGCTGCGGCTCCAAGTCTTCACCGATTGAAGAAAGCGGACGCAGTTTTGCAGGCCGAGCACATTGATGTTTGTCGCTCGCCGCGAAAGAATCGGTCGCATCCGTTCTTTTAATAATTGGAAAAAAGCCAGCTCGTATCCTGGCCCTGCCTCCGCCGCCAACTCTGCCAGCGAGATTACGCAGGGTGGCTCGAACGTCTCATATTTGAGTGCGACCTCCCCATGACCGATCGCCTGTAATGCGGAGCGGATAAACTCATTCAATTCAGGAATGGTGATCGCCGGCTTACCATAGCAACCCGCCAGAAAGCAAAGGATGCTCTCGGCCACATGTTCAGCGAGCCACCATTGTATAAAGCCGGCCTTGACCGCGGCTCGGGCCAAGCATCCGCATAGCCAGTCGCGGCGGATTATCTCGATGGTTCCGTCGTCCAGTCGGAGTACGGGTAATGAGTCTCGGAGTGCGATCACGGTATGAAAAGCTCTGGTTGTTGAGCGTTACGTTTCGATTTCTTTCCGAGCGATTCGATCTCGTTGATGAACTCGCCGATGTCTTGAAATTGGCGATAGACCGACGCGTAACGGATATACGCTACTTCGTCGAGTAAATGTAACCGTTCCATCACCCGGACACCGATTTCCTTGCTCGGGACCTCATGGTCGAAGTTTTGCTCCAGTTCGTGAATTACCTCTTCAGCGGCCCTTTCCAGAGCATCGTAGTTGACCGGCCGCTTCTCGCAGGCCTTAACCATTCCCCCTAGGAGTTTTTGTCGATCAAACGGCTCGTGGCGGCCATCCCGCTTTACGACCCGCAAATCCCTTCTCTCGATTTCTTCGTAAGTGGTAAACCGATGCTGACAGGCCATACACTCGCGCCGCCGACGAATTGCAGCTCCAGATTTAGCGGAGCGAGAATCGATTACTTTATCTTCCAGATTGCCGCACTTCGGACAGCGCATAAAAATCGGTCGCCTGAGACCACAACATATAGTGGGTGGTGAATGGCAAAAATACAACAAAAGTTTCGTGGCCGGTAGGGATAGCTGCTTTCTCATCTTTAGTTAGTCCAAGTTACGGTGTTCCATCCCAGCTCAGGGCGAGCGGGAGCTCATCCCTACCGGCACAAAAAAACGCAGGGCGGTAGAAAACCGCCCTGCGTCCATCCTAAACAATAAAGGATCTGCTCTCTGGATCGATCAATACTAGTTGTTCGAAGCCTGGTTGGGCTGAACAGCAGCTTTCTTCAGGAGCTCGCTGCGGTTCTGGCGCAGGTCGAGGCCAGTTCGAACCACTGGATATGGAACGTTCTTGCCGTGCAGACCTTCCCAGATGATCCGATTGAACTTATTGGGATCGCCCAGATTGTCTTCCTTGGTGAAGTCGAATCCTTTGGTAACCTCGGCCCAATACTTAGCGTCGTGGGTCGCCTTACGAATCCGTCCAGCCTTCGCGCCGAGCGGCGGCAACGGCAATTGGGTATTGTACAGATAAGTTGACGGACTAGCGGTGAAGCTCCACGAGGCCTGGCTGACATCGAAGACATCGAGCATCGGCTTTTCCGAAGCGGTCAGAATATCCTCGTGGTCGACAGCGAGTACCGCTTCAATGGTCGCCAACATGTTCTGCGTGGTATACGCGGTCGAGATGACGGCTCCATGTTTGACATACGGGCCAACGATATAACCTGTCGACCGGTGTGAATCGACGTGGTCAGCGCCGTCTTGGGAGTCATCCTCGAGGATGCAGATCAGCGTGCTAGATGCATACGGGCTTTTAGAAACTTTTTCGATCAACTTCGCGACGGCGTAATCGTTGTCAGCTTGTTGATATTCAGGAGTATTAACACCGAGTAGGGCGTTGTTGAAGTTGCCCATATGGTCATGCATTAAGCGAACCGTCGATACGGCAGGCAGATTGTTATGCGCGACGTACTTATTGAACTCGGTCTCCCATTCCCTTTCCCGATAGAAGTCCGGGAAGGCATTATCAAAGGCGCGGAAGTAAGGATCGGTCAGCTTGATCAGCGTCGTTCTAGATGGGAACGCCACTCGCGTATGGCTCGCTCTTGGATTCAGCAATTCCGGAGTTGACGGAGTAGCGAAATATTCAGTTAAATCGCAGTGATACCCGTAGTTTCGGAAGGTTAACCCAGCTCGAAGCACCACGTCCCAGAGATATCCCTGCTGTTGTTCGCCCACACCAGGTCCGTCCAAAGCGCCGACATCAAGTGTTCCCGGCAGTATGTTTGGATCCGAAGGGCTCTGAGGGAGATAGAGCTGTCGCTCAATCGGTGTGGCGAAACCCATGTTAATGTCTCGGTTCTGACCTTCTGAATCGTAAGGCGTGCCTCGACCGCTATAGTTCATCGGAATGCTGAGGAAAGTGAGAATATTCTCACGACCACCAAAGCTCCAGACGTGACCATCACCGCTGACATCGCCCGAGTTGTAGAAATTATCCAGATCAACGAACTGCTGGGCAATCGCGTGGTAGTTCGGAGTAATGGCTGCGCCGAAATCGACTAAACTTGGGTCGCCATTGCCAATCGCAAGATCGCCTAGGATCTGATCGTAGGTCCGGTTTTCTTTTACCAGGTAGATGACGTGGTTGATGTGCGCTTGCAGGAAGCTCAACACCGACTGTTCCGCTTTGGTTAACTTCGACCCGTAGAGGTTGTTCTGGGCAACCTGGGTGGTCAAGGTTGCGAGATCAGTGGCACTAGGAATCGGGAAGCTGTGCAAATACGATTTCTGTAGTTGAAAAACATAGTTGTTCGGCTGCCCGTTGTAGTAGGTTTCCCCGGGGTTAGGTCCGGTGACACCCTTGGCGTCAGCGACATAAGCATACGTGCCGTCGTTGCTCAGGGTGATCGCCCACGGCTGGAATCCGGTCGGTATCAAACCAGTAACAATTGGGTGCGGCGGAATGCCCTGGATCACTGATACCGCATTGGCCCCGCCCAGCGTAGCGTAAAGAGTCGTACCGTCCGGGGACAGTGTGACGCTGTCCGGCGCGCTGCCTTTGTACTTACGGGCATTAGCAAAAGCCGGTTCATCAGGACCGCTGGCGATGACGCTCTGGTAAAGCGTATTGTTTGAAGTGTCGATGATCTCAACCAGATCACTGTTATCCTCGGCTACGTACAGATAGGTCTGTGTGCTATCCAAGACACTCTTCAACGGATTACCAGCAACATGGATACGGGTGGTGAGTGTCGGCGCCGTTGGCGTTGTGAAGTTGACCACATCGATTTCACGATCACGAGCAGAGGAAATGTAAGCAGTATTGTTACCCTTAATGCTCACCCAGAAAGGATACTCACCGCCGGGCACTCCGCTTTGTGCCGGGTTACTTATCCCCGGGCGTAGGTCCAACTCGCTGATCACCTTTCGCTTGTTGAGGTCGATGAACGAAACCGACTCATTGCTATAGTTTGTGACGGCCATAATCGTTCCGTCCTGCGTGATATCCATTCCCCCTGTCATGGGCGGCAGGTCACCAGGAAAGAGCGCGATCGCCGAGGTGTGACCGAGCGCGATCGGTTTCCCAGTTTCGAACCATTGCCCCCCCTGCAATTGTTTGAACGAGTGGATGGAGTCATCCTGACCACCGCCAACATAAAGCGTGTGGCCATCCCTCGAGAAGGTAATGCCGACGAAAGTGCTCGCAAGCTGGATCACCTGCTGCTGCACCGGCGCGCCATTGAAGATGTAGAAAATGAAGATGTACTCGTTATTGCTACCTTGACCACTGGGAAGTGTGTCGCTGTTATAGCCGCAAGTTAACACCGCTAATAACGTTCCATCGGGTGTTTTTGCAGTGCTCACTGCGCCGCCTGCGATGAAGTTTGGCAGTAGGCCGATTCCCGGGTTAAGCGCTTGATAATTCGAGTTGGGCACTAACGTTGGGGTGACGTATTGCCCAGTCGGAAGAAAGGTGCCTTGCTGACTCCCACGCACAGCTGTGGGCGCAATCATCGCGAGCGATGACAGCGTAATCGCGCCAATGAGGGCGACGCGAAAGAGCCCTATCCTAAGCCTGATTTTAGCAGCCATAATGGTTTCCAATTAGAGGGATGCAGAAAGCGCCATTCGACCACAGCAACAGCCGGATCGAACGACGCGGATCTGCGGTAAACACTAAGCCGAGCTGATTCGACGGGTCTGCGACACATGTGTTACTTTTCGGTCACAAAGCTTGCCGCTCGCGCCGGAAGATGACATAGGTGTCAGTTTCACCGCGGGAAAGCTGAGATCATTGCCGCGGAGCCGTTGGCTAACGTCTTTGGCAGTCTAGTTTTACAATATTCGGCGCTTCTGCTATGTGCCTTCATTGTCACATGGACGGAATGCAGGCCCTCGTTGTTGAAGACGAAGCTAAAGCCGCGACTTTTCTTTCAAACGGTTTGTCAGAGAACGGTTGGTCTGTGGATATTGCGAATGATGGCAAAATCGCCTGGGGACTGTTACAAGAGAAGACCTACGATATCGTCCTTCTGGATGTGCTTCTTCCCGGCATCGACGGGTGGAACATCATTCGACAGATGCGAGCCAATGGAATACCCACACCGGTGATCTTCTTAACCGCTCGCGATAGTCTGGGAGAGCGAATCCGTGGTCTTGACCTGGGCGCTGATGATTACTTGGTAAAGCCGTTCGCATTTTCGGAGTTAATGGCGCGGATCAGGACGGTACTTCGACGCGGTCGCGAAACCGCGCCGACCAGTCTACGGGTTTCGGATCTGGAATTAGATCTGATTCGTCACAGGGTGATTCGCCGGAGTCAATCTATCGAGCTTACCCCAAAAGAGTTCGCATTGTTGCTTTTGCTTGCTCGGACCCCAAACGAAGTGGTTGGACGTAAGGTAATCGCAAAAGAGGTTTGGAACATTGAGACTGCCAGCGATTCCAATGTGGTGGATGTCGCCGTCCGACGCCTGCGCCGCAAAGTCGACTATCCATTCGACAAACCTTTGATTCATTCGGTCTATGGCGTTGGCTATGTGCTGGGGGAACGCTGAGATCGGAGAACAAAGGCGTAGAAAACGTCCAAGATGATTAGACCGAGACGTTCCTGGTCGATTGTATTTCGTCTCTCGGCGTCGTATGCCCTGATTACGATCGCTCTGCTCGCTCTGTTTGGGGCATTTCTTTATTGGTCTTTAAAAGAGAGTCTCGAGGTCAGTGCTCGAAATACCCTGGCTGACAAGATTTCCGTGATGCGGCAGATCTTAAGTGAACGCCCGAACGACCAGGAAGCGCTGGAAGAAGAGGTACAATGGGAGAGCATCGCGCGGCGCCGGAGCGTCTACTACAGCCGATTGCTTCACGACAACGGCGATCTGGTTATTCAATCGTCGGGAGCGCAGAGCTTGATTCCTCCACTTCCTTTATGTCCGCCGCCCGCCTCAGAAGATCGACCAATCGGAGAGACGCAGGAATTTCTTCCGGAAGCGGAAAGACCTCTAATGGTGAGTAGCGCCTGGGTGACCAGCCCTGGCGCCGGAAAAGGCGGAGGCGATCACTCCCAACGCTTCGTTTACACGGTCGCACTGGACATTTCGACGGAGCGAAACATCCTGAACGACTACCGCAACAAGCTGCTGCTGGTCTTGGTGGCCGGGTCAGTGGTCTCAGCCGTCGCGGGAACGTATGTGGCTCGGAGAGGAATCCGACCGATCCAAGAGATCTCCGCCGCTGCCCACCGAGTCACGGCTAACGTGTTGGCGGAAAGAGTCGGCTCTACTGCCTGGCCTCGCGAGCTTGCCAGTTTAGCCGTTGAATTCGATGCGATGCTTCAGCGACTGGAGGATTCATTCAGGCGCCTTTCCCAATTTTCGGCAGACATCGCTCATGAGCTGCGAACCCCGATAAATAACCTGATGGGCGAGGCTGAAGTCGCGTTGCGACGCGAGCGCAGCTCAGAAGAATATGCCAGAGTGATCGCCTCTAGCCTGGAGGAGTATCACCGTTTAGCCGAACTGATTGATAGTTTGTTGTTTCTGGCTCGAGCTGAGAACGCCGATCTCTCGCTGCACAAGACTTGGTTCCAATTAGGAGATGAGCTTGGCCAACTGCTTTCTTATCACGAATTGCAAGCGACTGAATTGGGAGTCAAACTCAGCTTCTCCGGCGACGCGCAGCTTTTCGCGGATAGCTCGCTTTTTCGGCGAGCGATCAGCAACGTGGTCACTAATGCGCTGAAACATACGCCTGCGGGCGGAAACGTGACTGTTGAAGTTTTTCCGCAGCCGGAAAGCGTCAAAATCGTGATCCAGGACGATGGCGCGGGCATTCCGGCGGAACATTTGCCGCGATTGTTCGATCGTTTCTATCGCGTAGATGCGTCGCGCACAACGTCGGTCGCAGGCACCGGCCTTGGGTTGGCCATTGTGAAAACCATAATGGATCTGCACGCCGGATCGGTTACCATCGAGAGCGAATTAGGAAAGGGAACCTTGGTCACTCTCATCTTTCCGGTAACACCGGGGGTGAAGGGAGAGCCAGAGATGCACCCGGCTGAGCGCGTGGCTGTATCTGATTAAGGAGCGAGAAAGATGGTCCCGCCGCCCCAACAGGCCATCGCTATAAAGATTTTACTCCTACGGAGCATGGGCACGAGGATCGCCGGTCCGAACCTGGCGTCGATATTCTTCAATTAGATATTGTCCTCCGGAGACTCTGTCGGCGCACCAGCTGGATTGCCATCCAACTCGAAAGCAAAAACAAACAAAAGAGCGGAAGCGCCGACAATTCCCCTATTGGCCATTTGAAACCGAGTCCTTCAAATAACCAGAACGTGCCTAGGGTTAGCAGCATGAGTCCGGCGCCAAGTTTCAGGAATACGTCGGGTAATCGCCGCAAATATCCGTGCAGAGAGATGACCAAAACAATCGTGGCGGCTAAAGCAATGCAAGCGCCGCTGAGCGCCTCTAACCAAGCCCGGGAACTGAGGCCGATAGTGATAACAATGAGCGCGACCTCAAACGTCTCCAACGCAGCGCATTTTGTCATCATGGCGAAGTTGAGGTAACTGAACCGTGATTTGGCTCGATCCATTTCCAGGGCCCGATTCTTCAATGGGTTCTCGATCCAACCAGCGCGTTTGCCGACGGCTTGGCGTATCACTGACTTATTAGACCATTTCCATCCGAAATAAATGAGGACTAGCCCAGCGGCGACTTGCAACCATCTCAGTGGAAAGAGAACTAACGCGGGTCCAAGTAGAGCGCCTGCGAGCACAACCGCAACGATGCCGGTCACGCTTCCGCAGAGCGCCTCGCGACGATAGCCGGTGCTACTGAGAGCATAGGCAATGGCGACAATCTCCAGGAATTCTATACCTGAACTTAGCGCTGCACCGATAAAGATCCCTGGATTGATAGAAATCATACTAATGTTTCTAATTTGCCAGCCCGAAAAGGGATACAGAAACCTCGACCCACTCATCCGGGATCGTTTCGCGTCTTAGCGAGCCACTAGCTTCACGGATGATCGGGAGCTCATCCCTACCGCTTACGAAGAGTGTTCTTTCACGCGGTTTTCAAACCGCGTGTATTCCTTCCGAAAAGTTAATGCGATCTCGCCGGTTGGACCATTGCGTTGTTTAGCGATAATGAGTTCTGCTTCACCAGCGCTCCTCTCTTTTTCCTCATCGTCCGTCGCGTAGTATTCTGGACGTACCAGCAACCCAACGACATCAGCATCCTGCTCGATGGATCCAGACTCACGCAGATCACTCAAACGGGGACGGCCAGGACTGTCTCCCTTGGCTCGTGCATCGGGTTGACGATTAAGCTGGGCGACCACAATAACGGGAATCTCGAGTTCCTTTGCCAACGCTTTAATTCCACCTGAGATCTCGGAGATTTCTAACTGTCGGTTGTCTTGTGCTCGTCGAGTTGTCGACCGAAGCAATTGGAGATAGTCGATTACCAGCAGCTCAATCTTATTATTTGCCTTTAGCCTGCGAGCCTTTGCCCGCAGCTCAGAAATCGACAGCCCAGGTGTGTCATCGATATAGAGATTCGCACCTGCCAAATGAGATGCTGCCGTGGTCAGACTGGGAAAGTCGCGCTCGGAGAGGAAACCGTTTCGCACCTTCTGCAGATCGACCTTCGCCCGCGAGCATAAGAGCCGCTGAACGAGCTGTTGGCTGCTCATCTCCAGACTGAAAACCCCAACGGGTTTTCCCGCGTCAAGAGAAACGTGCTCGGCAATGTTCATCGCAAAGGCCGTTTTACCCATGCTTGGGCGTGCGGCAATTACAATCATTTCCGCCGGATGCATTCCACTCGTCATCCGATCCAAATCTGTGAAACCTGTCGGTAGACCGGTTACGGCGCCGCGGTTCTCATAGAGATGCTCGATTTGTTCGATGGCTTTGATCACCAATTCCTTGGTGGGAACGACATCAACTCGGATGTACTCACCTCGGATTTGCAGGACTTCTCGTTCTGCGTCATCCAAGAGTGGCTCGACGTTTTCCTGTTCCTCGTATGATCGGCTGCTAAGCCCATTGCAGGTCAGAATCAATCGTCTAAGCAGGAATTTTTCCCGAACGATATCGATGTAGTAAGCGGCGTTCGCCGCCGTCGGGACAAAGCCATAAAGCTCGTTCAAAAACTCGGCGCCACCGGTTTCTTCGAGCTGTCCCCGATCCTGCAACGCTTGTTTCAGCGAGATGAAGTCGATGGGTTTACTCTTGTCCGCGAACTCCAGCACGAGTTCGTAAATGATCTGATGAGCTGGAACGTAGAATGCAGGTGGCTGCAAACGGAGGACGCAAAGGTCGCTAACATCCCGTGGGGACAACAGCATGGAGCAGAGGACGCCTTTCTCTGCGTCGCTGCTAAATGGTAGGGACCTGGGCGCATCCTTGCCTGAGGATGCGCTGTGAACAAATTGTGAATAACTTTTCCCGTCGTCCTTACGCGCCGCGCCCTGTTCGCTCAAGGGCTTCTCAAGAGGTTTGGCCAAGCCTTGAGAACCTTTCGACATTCCTAGCTACCGGCGGTCTTCGGCGTGCGCTTACGCGTTTTGGCTTTGCTGTCCTTGCCTTCGGGTTCTGGTTCCTTAGGTGCAGGAGTGTGCGCCTTAATTTCGACTTTTAGAGTCGCGGTGACATCTCCGTGCAGATGAATCGGGACTTCCAGTTCGCCGGATTCCTTGATGGGTCGCTCGAGGCGGATCCGGTGGCGGTCAACCGCGATGCCGGCCTCAGCTTGGAGCTTGTCTTCAATATCTTTGGCGGTCACTGACCCGAAAGCTTTACCCGTCTCGCCTGTCTCGAGAATGAAGTCGAGCTTTACCTTATTGATTTTGCGGGCGAGCTCTTCGGCTTCATTTAATTCCCGTGCCTCTCGTTCGGCTCGCTTCGCTTTCAGCAGGTTCAGACGCTTTAGGTTGGCCGGGGTGACTTCGTACGCTTTACCTTGCGGAACGAGATAGTTACGGGCGAAACCGCGGCGCACCTTAACCACGTCGGCCTCGGCGCCAAGACCCGGAACATTTTCTTTAAGAATAACTTCGGTGACTGCCATGCGTAGCTCCTGCTGAGATTAGATGGGAGGAGACAGCTAATGGACAAGCCATTTCGTGTCAAGCCGAGGTATCAGACAAAATGAATAATTGCAAAAAAAGCCGGTCGGGTGAAATCCCGGCCGGCTTCTGTAAAAAGCGATAAAAGCGGTCGCTATTAATTGAATTCGAAGATTTCCTGCGGGATTTCGATCGGCTTTTCTTTCTTGCTGAGCGCCCGGCGCAACTTGGCCAAAGCGATATTTTGCAGCTGCCGAATTCGTTCCCGGGTCACCCCGAATTTTTTGCCCACTTCTTCGAGCGTCTTCGGCTTTCCGCCGTCGAGCCCAAAGCGTTGAAAGATAATCTTCCGTTCCCGATCGTCTAAAACCTCTAGAAGCTCGCTTACCTCGTCGCGCAAGTTCTTGTCTCGCAAGAGCTCGAACGGAGTTTGCGCATCTTCATCGCCGACGATTTCCCCGAACTCAGTGGAGTCGTCGTCACTGATCGGCGCGTCCAGCGAAGCCGGCCGGATCGACACGGTCTTCAACTGTGACACTTTGCCGCTGGAAATACCGATTTCCTCCGCCAACTCTTCGTCGGTCGGTTCGCGCCCGAGTTCCTCGCTCATTTGCAGCGAGACACGGCGCATCTTGGAAATCTTATCGACCAGATGGACAGGTAGTCGGATCGTCTTGCTTTGGTTCGCCAAAGCGCGCTTGATCGACTGTTTAATCCACCAGGCAGCGTAAGTGCTCAACTTACCCCCCTTTGCAGGGTCAAAGCGTTCTACGGCTTTCATCAAGCCGATATTTCCTTCGGAAATGAGGTCCAATAACGGAAGTCCCAAATTCGCGTAATCATGGGCGATCTTAACAACCAGTCGCAGATTCGCCTTGATCATGAGAGCTCGCGCTTCTCTATCTCCTTTTTTGATACGGGCAGCGAGCTCGATTTCTTCTTGGGGTGTCAGCAATGGGATTTGCCCGATCTCCCGAAGGTAAATCTTAATGCCAGTATCTGAATCTTCGCCAGCCATACTTGATAAACTTGTTCAATAATTTCGAAGCCAACCCTTTAATAAAGAAATATCGCCCCCTAGCTGACGATATTGCTTAACCTCCTTGAGAATAACCTGTCCTTCGACAACCTACCCTCGCCGAGTGTTCAACGTTTTCTTTCTCCTTTTCGGCAACTACGGAAAGCCCGATGATCCGACAGACCCTCACCGGTGCCTTCTTAAGTGCAATGCCAGCCTGCATCGCACCTCTGCCGCCTCACTTTCAAATGTAATACCCACGGGCGCCCAAGATTGCTTCAAATTTTTAGCGGCAGCCCAGAATTTCATTCGATAAAGAGAACCAATATCAAAACACAAAATTCAAATCCCGTCAAACCCAAATTCGAGTTCCGTTAAGATCGCCGCCCCTCGTGGTTTCCTATATTTTCCGTTCGCACTCCGGCAGCGCGAAGGATGGAAAAAGTGTCTACCGGGCGCTAATATTCAAGTCGACTTGACAACAGGTGTGGTTTAAGCAACGTACGTCTCCTAAAGAATGCGACAAATTTTCTCCCTTTCGGTTGTCTCTCAACCTCCCACGGTCTCTACTCTCTCTACTTTCTTCCTCGTTCCCCAGGACAAATCAAAAACCATTGAGCTGAGTTCAATAAATCGATGAAAAAGCACTATCTCCCACTCCTGTTCAGTATCCTAGCTGTAGCAGGGACAACGATTGCCCAGGCGGATTCTTTTAAAATTGATCCGGTCCATTCCGCTATCCTGTTTAAAATAAACCATTTCGGAGTCGGCAATATTTACGGGCGGTTCGACACCTTCGCTGGTACGTTCACAATCGACCAGGCTGATCCCTCCAGGGATGCCGTCAGCGTCGAAATCAAGACCGACAGCGTCGACTCGAATGCCCCTGACCGGGACAAACACATTAAGAGCCCTGATTTCTTCAACGCAGCGCAATACCCGACTGCCACGTTCAAGAGCACGTCAGTAAAGAAAGTTGACGATAAAACTTATCAAGTGATCGGAGATTTCACCCTCCGCGGCGTTACCAAACCTTTAACCTTGGACGTAAAAGCGATCGGCACCGGACCTGGTCCGAAGGGAGAAATTCGATCGGGTTGGGAAGGCACCGCGACAGTAAAGAGAAGCGATTTCGAGGTGAAGACCTTTTTACCGGCGGTCGGTGACGATGTCGGTCTGACAATCGAAGTCGAAGGAATCAAACAGTAAAGCTGCGGCTGAGAGAGCCGGCCATATGAATCAGATGGTTGTTCAATCCCTCCTGGGGGTCGGCTTGCCTGCGATTGCGGTGCTGATCGCAGGCGCGCTCTGGTTCGTGCTCTGCCGGGAACATCCCCGGGTTCGCGCCATCGGGATTGGTTTAATCATGGCCGGCGGAATCGTTTGGGCCTATCAGCTCGCTTTTAGCGGGCTGACCTACCCACCGCGTGAGCCCGGGCAGTGGATTCCGTATCTAGCTATCATCGCCGCCTTAGTCGGTTGCCTGCAATGCTTTCGGCTGGGGCGACAACCTTTCAACTTCGCACTGTCGCTGGCAACGGCTCTCATTTTCTTTTGGTCGCAAATTCCCGGAAATCTGCTGGTACTGCTCTGGGTCTTAGCGCTGACTATCGTACTGTTTGTTAGCGCTATCTTACTGCAACAGTTGATCGAAGACCGATCTTCCGGAGCAGAGTTCGCTTTGGGCCTGGCTATTACGGCGGGCGCCGGAGGCGTTGCGAGTTTCCTGGGCGGATCGGCCGTGCTAGGCCAGATCAGCGGCGCGCTGGGGCTGATGCTCGGAGCAGTGGCGGTCTTGGCCTTTTTTTTTAATGCCACGGTGGGAACGGTTGTACCGCTAATCTACCTCTTGGTCTTTGGCACCGTGCTTCTGAGCGGGTGTCTCTTCGCCCAATTGCCTTGGCTCACCGCGATCCTGCTATGGGTCGCTCCGTGGGCTCTCATATTCGGCCAACGGTCGGACCAACCCCGTATTTCTCGCCGCGCCGGCGTTCTTGGTTTGCGAATATTGGGTGTTGTCATTCTAGTCGCCCTCGCTCTCGGGTCGGCCTTCCTCCTCGCTCCTCCTAGCTCGGAGCTATAAGGCGAAAGCCTCCGTTAATCGTCCTCGTCCTCCCGCCTACGCCAAGCCTTCGGCGCGGCAAGCTGTGCTCGACAGCGAATGTGGGCTGGAGTCGAAAATGTGGATAGGTACGGGAGGTTTGTTGTCCCGGAGGGACTAAATGATAGTAGCCACGCAATTTATTGCCTGGGATGTGTCCAAAAAGGCGACCCGTCCCGTAGGGCACGGTCTGATCCTTACCCACGGTTGATTAGTCGTCCTGATCGTAGCACGCGTATCGGAGCCGTTCACACCGTCCCTACGGGACGGCTTTCCCTTTTTGCACGGACCAGGCAATGAATTGCCTGGCTACCATCATTTAGTCCCTTCGGGACAACGAACTGCCAGCACTTGGGCACATTTTCGACTCCAACATCACACACCCCTCTCGAGGACAGCTTGCCGCGCCGAAGGCTTGGCGTAGGCGGGAGCACGAGCACGAACGATCTGCCGCCCTATCGCTGATAACTGCGCCCTTTCCATACTGAGCGTTGGCCGCTCCAATAGCGAATGGCAGATGACCAAGTCATCAAAAGGTACAGCGAAGCGACGAATGGGAGTGTGATCACCAAGAAAGGAGTTTGCCGGTAGAACCGGAGGGTGGGTAAATACGATGCGCACATTGAAAGAAGACCGAGCCAGGCTGCGCCCCGTACGAGCCATGACGGGCTGGCCACGCCCATCACCGGAAGCCAGAAAACGGCCGCCATCAAAAAGGTGGTCAGCAGTAAGACCGGAATCGAGTAACCCAGCTGGGTAAAGGCCGTTCGAGCAACCATATTCCAGAAGCTGATCAAACTTGGATATTGGCGTTGGCTTTTCGCGGAATGAGTCAAACCAAGCCAAGTCTTTCCGCCGTTTATTTTCACTCTCTTGGCCAACTCGCAATCATCGATAATGCTCTCTTTAAACGCGTCGAATCCGCCAATTTCCTGCAGGGCCCGTGCCCGTAACAACACACAACCACCGGCGGCGGCGCTAAGTTTCGAGCGCGGGTTATTCGCCATGGCAAAGGGATAAAGGAGCTTAAAAAAGAAAATAAACGCTGGGGAAAGGGCCCTCTCCCAGAAGCTCTGCATACGCAACTCCGCCATCAGCGACACCAGGTCCAGGTTCTCGTTTTTCAGCTTTGATTTTAGGGCGCCAATGGTGCCCGGGACAAGTTCGATATCCGCATCCAGCAGCAGGATCAGTTCGGTCGAGGCGAGTTGCCGGCCTTGTTCAAGTGCCCACAGTTTGCCTACCCACGGTGACGGCAGTTCTTTCCCCTGCAGAATGCGGAGCTGGCCACGAAAACTCTTCTGGGCGAGATCGGCAGTACCATCGGTCGATTGGTCGTCGATCAAGATGACAGCCAAATTTTTGCCTTGTCGTTCCAGCCCGCCGAGCGTCCAGGCGATAGACGCAGCCTCGTCACGCGCGGGAATCAGGACGGTGACGTCGGACAGATCGGGATCGGACGCCACGTCACGATTTTCCAGTCGTTCTCGCGTGCTCCAAGGTTTCCATGGAAAGAGCAGGATGATGGGCCAGGCTAGCGAGCCGAGAATAATGAGTATGGAGCTTAGAGATAACATCAGCAGCGCGGGTCTTGCTTCCGAATTAGTTCAAAGAGGGTAAACTGATCGAGGGTAAAGAACGGATGGATAATTCCGGCATGTTAGTATCCGATGTCTTATCGGGATACCTGAACGGTAAGCCGATCGACCGCGGCTTGTGGCGGAGCCTGGACGAACCGTCGCGCGCCAGGCGCGCCCACGCCATTGTCGCGACCAAGCCGAAGACCGCAACCGAAGTACGGGTCTCTGAATATGATCCAGAATGGCCACGCCTTTTTTCCAGGATCGAACGTGAACTACGGGAGCAAGTTGGTGCGTTGGCGCTGGCCATCGAGCATGCGGGGAGTACGTCCGTGCCCGGGCTGGCCGCTAAGCCGATCATCGATATCGAGCTCGTCATTGCTTCAGCTTATCAATTCCCTTCGGTCAAAGAACGTCTTGAAAATTTCGGTTACATACATCGAGGCCCCTGCGGCGTACCCGATCGCGAAGTCTTCCGCTGCGTGATCGATCTGCCGCCGCACCATCTTTATGTGTGTGAAATCGGCGCCCGCTCGTTGAGAGAACATATTGGTTTTCGGGATGCCTTGCGCCAGAACCCTCGTCTTGTTGCCGAATACGCTGCATTAAAGCATTATCTCGCCGAGCAGTACCGGAATGATCGTGACGCTTATACCGAAGCAAAAACCAGCTTCGTCCGATCGGTAATAGCGAGTCCATTTCGGGTTGTTGGGTGATCAATCTCTCAGTAAGCTACCTGTATGGTTGTCCGACCCAATGCGCCGCCGCTAACGGTGGAGGAATATAAGAATCTTCCGGAAACCGGGCCGCGCTATCAATTGATCGAAGGAGAGCTCTACCTGGCACCGGCTCCGAATCGATTTCATCAAGATATTTCACGGAATATTCAGGGAGCTCTCGATCGTTATCTTGAGGCCAACCCGATCGGTATTCGTTACGACGCGCCGTTCGATGTTTATCTCACGGAGACCGACGTCTTCCAGCCGGACCTCATTGTGGTTCTCAATGCGAGTCGCTCGATCCTGACAGATGCCGGTGCCGAAGGAGCACCTGAATTCGTGGTTGAGATTTTATCCCCTAAGACCAGGAAGCTCGATTTGGTGAACAAGAAGCGAGTGTACGCTCGCCTTGGCGTGAAAGAACTTTGGATCATCGATCCGGAGCCCGGCATCATAGAGATTTATCGTTTCGAACAGAGCGAAGCGGAGCCAATCGCAAAATTATACCCGTCGGATACGCTGACCACGCCGCTGCTGCCGGGATTTTCGATGCCCGCTGCAGCGGTTTTTCGTCGCCCCTAGCCCCTCTTTTTTTTGCGCTCTTTGTCCCTTTTTGCGGCTGTTACCTTTGATCAGACTTTGCGTCTTCGCGTGGGATCCTGCTCCGCTTCCTACCGAATCAACTGGCCAACGCTTTCGGATCCCATCAATTGAAGGACGTCCGGTCGAGAGAGGCGAAAGAGATCGCCTTCGGTGGTCAGTTGGAGTGCGCTCATTGCCACCCCGTATTGTATCCCGCGGCTAAAATTTCCTTCCAATAACCCGGAGATCACCCCGGCAGCGAAGCTATCTCCTGCTCCAATACGGTCGATCATTTCGACTGGGTAACCCGGAGCCAGAACCGTATGACCGTTTTCGAAACCGGCCGCTCCTTGCTCTCCCGTGGTGATAGCAATGCGCGGCATTCCGAATTGGCGATGCAACTCTTTTGCAGCGGATGCGGCATCTCCCGAGATCTCGAATATGGCGTTCAAATCCCGTTGGCTCACAATCAAGGTATCAATCTTGGATAACAACGGCGTCAGCTTCAGGCGGCACTCTTTATGGCTCCATAGCAGAGCCCGGTAATTGATGTCGAAAGTGATTGGAATTTTGAGCTCGTTCGCGCGGGCAATGATAGTTTCGACCAAACGGCTGCAGCCTTCGGAAAGAGCGACCGTGATTCCGGTGAGATGAATAATCCGGGCTTTACTGACCAGCGATAGGTCGAACGTGGTTTCATCGATGTTCCGGGCTGCACTAGGAGCGCGGTCGTATAAAACTTTCGTCGGTCGCGGTGACGCTCCGAACTCTAAAAAGTAAAGGCCCACCCGTTCGCTGTCTGACCAGACAACCTGCGAACAATCGACCCCCTGGCCGGAAATAGTGTCGGCGATCCGGCGGCCGAGAACATTGTTCGGCAGGCGAGAGAGCCAGCGAGAAGTAAACCCCATCCGGGCGACCGCCACCGCCACGTTACTCTCGGTTCCCGCGACATGGGTATCGAATACAGGCGCATCCGCAAGCAGCCGGCCGGATGGCACTGAGAATCGGATCATGGATTCACCCAGTGTTAGCAGATCAACATTAGAGGCGGACATGGAATGACGGACGGAATTTCACCGCAGAGACACGGAGAGCACAGAGAAATGATCCACAGATTTCGCAGATTACACAGATTACGTTTCAAGTTCGTATATTGCTATTGAGCCACGGCGAGCCTTTAAGCCACGGGTTCCGATGAAAACCGTATCGAGACTACGGCTTTTCTCCCAACCGCTAAATCATCGCCCAAATCGAAATCTGCGTAATCTGCGGATGTTTACCTCCGTGTTCTCTGTGTCTCTGTGGTGAATTATTTGCTTTCTAAGAGGGTTTTGCGTTGCGCCAGCTGTACTTAGGTTCGTATTTGAGGATGCGTCTCGCTTTTTCGATGGAGAACAGTGAATCGTTAGGGCCGAAAGTGCCTCGCTGAGGGACGTTCGGAAACACTTCTGCCAGTAGCGCCTTGTTGTCTCTGAGCATTACCGAATCCGCGTTCGCGATAATGAAGACTTCGGCGCCTTTAACGTCGGCTTCTAATGCGAGCCGGAAAGCTTGGGCGGCGTCTCGTGCATCGATATAACTCCAGACATTCCATTTTCGCTTGCTGGCGTCGTCCTGGAAGCTAGGGAACCGCGCAT
>Ga0209240_1000041_pt1 | contig 46208 bp, 77 predicted proteins | sample GraSoi_2013_80cm_FD_185828 | JGI IMG/M metagenome (GOLD analysis project Ga0209240, IMG submission 185828) | Grasslands soil microbial communities from the Angelo Coastal Reserve, California, USA - Sample 9_17_2013_80cm (SPAdes) (version 2) | ecosystem: Environmental > Terrestrial > Soil >...
CCGCCACATCGTTCTCAGGCCAATCACCATCACCGGTGGCATGCTCTACAACCGCGCAAAGGGCATGCTCGCCAAATCGTTCCTGGTGAGTCGCATGCAGGCGCTGTTGCAAGGCGCGTGTATCGATGGCCCTGACACGCGAGAGATGCAAGCGACCATCGAGGAGCTGCGTGTCTACGAGATAAAAGTGAGTGATGACGGGCAGGATACCTACGGCGCATCGGTGGGCAAGCACGACGATCTGGCGACCGCGCTCGGGCTCGCTTGCCTGGAAGACCCGTGGACAGAGCGAGCGACGTACAGCAAGCGAGTGTATTAATTTTTGTGCAATTGTATGACATGGTTTTTTAAGGAGGCCACATGATAACCGCATTCTTGATCGGCTTTGCCCTGCCGGTGGTGCCATTCCTGCTTGGCCTGGGCTTGCTTGCGTTACACAAGAGCAGGCAGGGGTACAGCATGCGAGAGGCACGTCACCGATTGAAAGTGAGATAGGGTATGGCTGATATTTCACAGGACAATGGCGCGATGCTCCCAGCAGGGGACTTCGAGCGATTGGAGAAGCGCGAGCGTGAGGCGTTCCACGCGCTGCAAGAGGGCATCGTGGCCGAACTCTTGAAGGCATCGAACGATTTCCAGTTGCGCCACCCCGGCCTACGCATCGAATGGCGCTTCCAGGTGGAGGTGTATCAAACCGTGCAACAGGGACCATCGACTATTCGTTACTCGCAAAGGGTGTTTTGAGGAGGATAAGGTGAGCGAACGCACATATACAGGAAACTTCGTCCGTGTCATGACCACTGGAGACGGCAAAGGGCATATTTTCAGTGCAATGCTTCAGCAACGAACTGGCGTTGATGCGGAGACGGGCCGCGAGACATGGGAAGATGTGAGACCGCTCACTATCAGTATGGTTGATAACACCGTCACTATTGTACTCACACTCAATGATGAGGAAGGCAAGCCATGACGCAGACGCCCACACTCTCACCCTCTGCACTCATGCAGCCCGTCTATGAGATCACCGATGCGGACCGGGCACGGCAAAAGCGCATCCAGGCTGCCTGGAAGGCGTACGATGGACAGCTTGACAAGCCGCTGGTGCCGATGGAGGGCGAGGCCGACGATAATGTCATCTACAATGGCATCGCGCCTGTTGTGGGTACTATCGATGATTTCTTATTCGGCAAAGAACTTGAAATCAGCGTCGAGAAAGATGCACCAGGTGAGGCCCAGCCGCTGCTCGACAAGACCTGGGGGCGCAAGGAGGCCAGACTTCCACTCTTGCAAGACCTGGGCATGAATGGGAGCATTGCTGGCCGCGCGTACCTACGTATTATGCCCAGTATCTCCGGCAAAAAATACCGCCTGATTGTGCCTGATCCCTCCACGATCTTTGTGAGGACGGCTCCGCAGGATTGTGAGACCGTGCTCCTGTACTGCACCGAATACGGCGAGGGCAGCCGCGATGAGTACGGCAAACCACAGCAGGTGTATTACCGGGAGGAGATAGCGCGCATTGACCCGGACGGGTTTGCCTCTCTGTGGATGCCAGGTGACGATGACACCTGGGTTATCCAGCACTGGACGCAGGTGACGCAAAACAATATGGCGCCAAAGATGGGCAACTGGATACCCGCAGGCGAACCCATCTCCTGGCCCTATCCGTTTGCGCCGCTCTTCTCCTGTAAGAATTTGCCCCGGCCCAACCAGTTCTGGGCCACGCCCGATATCACGCCTGACCTCATCGGGTTGAACATGGCGCTCAACCTCGTCCTCTCCTGCATCAATCGCAATAGCAAGTTGCTGGGTCATCCCTTCCTCTACGGCACAGGCATGGGCGAATCGGTGATTGACCGGCGCCCGGGCGTCATCACCATGCTTGGCCCGGACGGCAAGATCGTGGCCGTGCCCATTCCAACCGACCTTGCCAACATGCTGGCCTTTGCCTCCGACTTGCGATCAAGCATGGATGAGCGCTCAAGTGTGCCAGGGGTGGCCACCGGTCGCATCGCCACCATGCCGCGCGGCAACCTTTCCGGCATCGCCATTGAACTCTTATTCATGTCACTGTTGAAGCTCATTGATAAGAAGCGCTGCCTCTATGGAGAACTCATTATTGAAGTCTCGCAGGCCCTGTGTGTGCTGGCGGGTCTCTGTGGGGACATGGATGACATCGATGTCGCACTCGCCTGGCAGAACCCCCTGCCACACGATGACCTGCCCGATGCGCAGAAGGCGGTCACCTTGCTGGGCATCGGCATCAGTAAAACCACGTTGCAGAGAGAAAATGGCTATGACCCGGAGGAGGAACTCGCACTTTCGCAGGCTGAGGATGCGCGGGCACTAGAACAGCAGCAAGCCATGGTGCAGCCTGCACCACAACCCGGCCAGCCAGGGCAACCACAACCCATAGGAGGGAAAGTATAATGGCAGATACCAAGAAAACCGGCAAATTCCGGGGTAAGTCTAACAAACTCGGTCATGGCGGGCGTGCCGCTCAATTGAAGGCTCGTGGCGTCCCTGGCGGCGTCATCGGCGCGATTGCACGCCGCAAAGGGGCCGCTCCCGGCGGGCCGAATTACCACGGCAAATAAGGCACTATGTAGTCATTGACTATATGACCGTACAAGGAGACATGTTGTTGACTTGACGAGAACACAAGGAGCATATTATACTTATGACACAGACCCCCTCATCTGGTGACGGCGCAACGCTTGCCACTGGATCACCCGCAACGGGTACCCCCGCTCCTGGGAGCGCAACGCCTCAGAAGCCAGCGAGCACGCTTGAGGAAGCGTTGGCACGCATCGCAGAGCTTGAGCGACACGCGGCCAACAAGGAATCAGAAGCTGCGCACCACGGCAAGAAACTATCTGCCGCTGAGAAAGAACTCGAAGCCTACAAAGCAGCAGAGCAAGCAGCCAAAAATGCGCAACTCTCAGAGTCAGAACGACAGGCGAAGGAACTTGCGGATATCACTGCGCGCAATGAAGACCTGGCCGCTGCACTCATGGAAGCAAACGTCAACCAGGACATTGCGAGGCTTTCAAGCAAATTCAACTTTATCGTTTCGCCTGATCTCATCGCCAAACTCATCGATTTGGCAGAAGTCGAGTGGGATGAAGACTCAAGCAGGCCCACCAATATCGAAAAGCTGCTTGAGAAGCTTGCCAAAGCCGAGCCCGATCTGGTGAAACCGCAAGCCGCCACACCAGGGCAACAGCCTGGTAGGCAAGCGCCCGCGACCCCTGCCATGAATCCGGGGCGCACGAGCATCACGCCTGGGGGTACAGTACCAGGCAGGATACCGCGCCTGGAAGACATCGAGTGGAAGCGTTAGACTGAACGAAAATTGAACGATTGTACTCACTACCGCCGGGAGGCAGAAGGATGAGTATACTATGACTATCGCAGCCGGGACATTTACCCTTGCCGATTACGCGCTGTATTCCAATCAGCCGATGGTGCAGGCGGTCTCCATGTCCCTCATCGATTACGGCAATGTGCTGCAAGACGTGCCACTGGTCACCAAAGAAGCGCTTATCCAGAATGGCGTGCGCTTCGAGGGCAACTTGCCGGCCATCACCTGGCGCCCGCTCAACTCCGAGGGCGTGAGCGTGCATGCCCAACCAACCCCCTACCAGGAACAGGCGTTCATCATGACGAACTACGTCGACCTGGACAAGTACATCGTGCGGGACAAGAACGCCATCACCGACCCACGCGCATCACAGGCCAAAATCGTGCTCAAGGCGCTCACCTACGATATCAACAACAAATTCTTTAAAAACGATCACGTGGTGGGCGATACCAATGCGCCGGTGGGTCTGCGTGCGCGTATCGATGACGCGGCATCGCTCAACCGCTGGGGGGTGCGACCGGAAAACAAGATTGACTGTGGTGGCGCCTCCGCCGACCTGTCACTGACGGGCCTCACAGCAGCCAAAGCTGGCGCCTTCCTGGAAATGCTTGACCTCCTCCTGTGGTCGGTCGATAGCCCGGAGGGGCAAGGCGTGATCCTCTACATGAACGATTACGTCAGACGGCGCGTGCATAACGCTCTGCGCACCATGGGCACCTCCGGCGGTCTCGATCAATCAAGAGATCAGTTTGACCGCGTGATCTACATGTACAAGGGCGCGAAACTCCGTGATCCTGGCGTGAAGGCCGATCAGACCACCCGTATCCTTGCCGGCAACGCCATTGCGGCAGGCTCCGGCTCCATTGGTGAGACCGCCGCAGGGGCCGACTCGACCGGCGCCTCTGCCAACTTCACTTCGATTTACGCGGTCAACTACGGCACGGATCACTTTTTCGGCTGGCAATTCGATAAGGGGCCAAATGTCGAGGATTTGGGGCTCATCAACAATGGTGTCATCTTCCGCACACTCATTGACTGGGCGGTTGGCTTCATGAACAGTTCAACCCGCTCCATTGGCCGGTTGTTTGATATTAAGATCGGATAGAGGTACTGCCATGACACAGCAGTAGAAAGGAGCGTGACTCATTACACAAGAGGAATTTAACGAACTGAAGGCGGCGGTCGAGGTCATCCGCGGCGGTGATGTGAGACTGGGCGCCGTGCTGCATGCGCTGCTTGGCCACGTGGGCTCGCTTTCCAAGGTCAGGACAGGGCAAGAGGTGAGCGCACCGCCTGAAGAAGTGGACGTGGAAGAAGAGCAGCCACGGCCCATACCACGTAGAGCGAGTAGACCATGAACCAGCAGCAGTTTAACGTGCTTGACGCACTCATCTGCTCGCAAGCAGGCAAGTCCGATTATCACGAGCTTGCCATCTGGGCCGCGCTCGCCATTGGCCTGGCCGGGTCCTTGTCGCTTACCACGAGCACGCAGCTTCAGGCGCTCGCAATGAATGTCTGGGGCTAGAAAGGAATCATGACATGCCGGTTGATGCATTAACTCAGCTACAGGCAGCGGTGACCAAGACCGCCACCTTCAACGGCGCAGCGCTCCCCCTGCCTGGTGGCACGCCGCGTTACGGCCTGTGGGCGCGTGTGATCTTTAGCGCGGCCAACCAGGCATCAGGCTCTGGCGTCTGGACATTCTCGGTCGATGTGTGTTACGACGGCGTGCCCACCACCTGGCGCTCCGACTTCGTGGCAGACCCGCCCATCACGCTGTCGGCCACGGCACAGGCGGGGGTCATCTACATCCCGTTTAACGTGCAGCCAACGATAGTCGGTGGCGTCATCACCGCGCCGCAAATCAGGTTGACGGCCACGCTCTCAGGCGCGCCTACCACGCCGACGATCACTTATTCCGGAGACATCATGGTAGCGAAGCCGTGATTAATCAGGGAATCTAGCTCTATAGCCTTTGTGCTGAGTGTAAATGGTTCCCCTATCGAAACCCTTAGCAACGCGCATAAGCGAGGAACAATCGAGATTATGCTCTCTGCAAAACTTTTTAATGCCAGTAACAACATGCTCAACACCATCAGGCGAAGTCACGATGAGGGTTTTCATACGACTCGCATATACCTCAGGTGTGTAAGTATGTCCCGTCTTATTGGCAACTATCTTAGCGCGACTCTCTGTACTAAGAATGTGTCCAAGTTTTGCAAGGCGTATCTTCTCGCAGGTTTCAGGGGAAAAAGTCGACTTGTTTGCGGTGCGGTTGATGTTAAAGCCTTTCTTTCCAAAGGGCTTCAACTTATCAAGCCAATATTGCTCTCGTTCAACCTGAAACATGGGAAGCACCAATTCCAGCACTTCAAAGGTAAAGGCTTTGGAACCGTACTTATTCCAGGCATTTTGCAAATGTTGTGTATGGTGCTGCTTGTTTCTGAGCGTATAGAGGTGTTGTGCACGTCTGTGGCGAAGATCAACAGCACTGCCGATGTAGATTTTGCCCGTGGGGATACAGGTAATGCGGTAGATGCCCGATGTGGCGGGTATAGAAGTGGCGTCCATGCCCTAACTCCTTTGGTTAGTCCTTGTGGTGTGTTGCTGCCAGGGAGCCAAGGTTACTCCTTTTTGCAGAGGTTCATGAGGCCCCTGCTAGGCAACATCTCTACTATACCATTCTTTGGGAGGGTATGAAAAGTGGCTGCTAGATCAACAATGCTTGCCATGATCGCACGAGTCAGAATCATGATCAATGATCTGCTCCCGGCAGGTTCAGGTCAGGTGTTCACGGATAATGATGTGCAAAACGTGCTGGATGAGACCCGTCAGGATGTCTACAACATGCCACTCTTGCCGCAGCCGACCTTTAGCGGGGCGACGATTCAGTGGCTGGACTACCTTGCGCCTTCACAGCTTGGGGACTGGGAAGATGACATCGTGCTCAAGCAATACCTGACAGTCGTGGTCACCCCTGCCACGATAGACGATATCGTAGGGCATTATACCTTTGCTGCCTCTACCTTCCCGCCGGTCTACATTACCGGAAAAACATTCGACATTTTTAGAGCATCCGCTGACCTGCTTGAACGCTGGGCTGCCAAATGGGTGCTCATGTACAGCATCTCAGTCGATGGGCAACACCTGCGGCTCAATGAGGCTGCCGATGCCCAGCAGAAGCTCGCGAAAACCTACCGAACGCGCCAGCGAGCAGGGACGATCACCATGCGACGCACTGACATTGCAGCAGAGGGGGCAGAACAAGGCAACGTGCTTGGGCCTCGGCCCATCGATTATATGGCGAGTGGATAAATGCCAATTATCAGCACAACCGAACAGCAGCGCCTCTCAGACTGGCTCTCAACGCAGCTGCTGACCGACACCTGCGCCGTGCAGCGCGAGGTGAACAGCGTGTGGACGACGGTCTCCGGCATGTCGGCAGTACCCTGCATGGTGACGGGCGAGCAGTACACCGGGCCGATGCCTGATGAAATGCTTGGTGCTGACATCAAGATCATCCTCATGCCGCGTCTCACCGACGTGCATAGCCCGGACCGGCTGATTATCAACACCATCAAGTACCGCGTCTTCCAGGTGCCCGAACCCCGGACCGTGGAGATATTGCGCCGCGTCACCGCTGTGCGTTTCCCGCAAAGGTTTGGTGCATGATGCTACTCGATATTGCCTTTGACCCAACCAGCTTGGCCTCCATAGCGCGACTCCTGTCATTTGACATCATGCTTGAGGAGGAGATGGCGCCCTCTATGGCAGAGGCGGGCCAAATCGTCACGGAGGCGGCACAGGCCAACACGTGGACGGCGTTTCAGCACCCGACCGGGCCGCTTGCCGACTCCCTTGCGCCGGTGCCGATCTCCCCACTCGAGGTAGGGATAGCCGTAGGTGTCCCTTACGGCTTCCGCAGAGAGTACGGCTTTGTGGGCATGACTGACAGTCTAGGCCGGGTTGGGACAGATGTAGCAGAGCCGTATGCAGGCCCTGCCCTGGACGCCAATGCAGGCAAGGTGATGGAATTGATGGATCAAGCTGTGCGAAGGTCCTGGGCAAGAGTAGGAGGGGTGTAGTATGCCAGCACCAACCAGGCGTGCCACCAAAGCAGTCGGAACGGCTATTGTCGCCTACCTGGCAGCGCTCACAAAAGACGATACCACGGCGGTCTACAGCCTTGCTCAGCTCGAGTACATCTTCGATGTGATCGGGAAAGTCAGCGACGGTGGCGCCGTGGTCGAGGTCTACGGCAATATAGATGGTGAAGAGCGCCACGGCTTTGGCGGCGCCGGGCGCATGCGTGCCGTGCAGACGTGGTACATCCTCTCGATGTGTAGCTTAGAGTCGGCGGCGCTTTCCTCCTACATCTATGATGTCTCCGATTATCTGATGGTGCCCTTTGAGCAGCACGCCCTGCTTGGCAGTGGGGCGACCATTCCAGGCGTGTACCACTCGCAAATGAAGCCAGGCAGTGGCCGCTTCTATCGCGTCAATCGCGATGGCCAATGGCTGAAAGCCCATCTGTGCGAACTGGAGACCAGGACTGAATGGGCAATTCCAGGAGGTGTGATCTCATGACTCAGCATTATCTCTTTCCCGAGCCGGGTTCCGTTCCTGGAATCCCTGGCCTGTTCTCAGGCTGCCGCGTCGATGTAGAGGATGATGGCACCTTTACCGTCTCATCTCTGCCGGTGCATCCTCACTTTGCTCCGGCGTCTGTGGAGGAGGAAGCCACTGTGCCTGAAGAAGAGCAGGACCAGCAAGTCTCAGAACCGACTCCGATACGCAAGAAACAGAAAGGCGGTGAGTGATGCCGTTAACCCCAACAGTAGCCAAGGCGAGTGTGAACGTCGCGATAGAGGCAATCAGTGGCGAAACGATCATGATGGCCGCCACTGCTGTCGTTGCTACCATGTCAGCAGGGATTACCCAGCCCACAGGGGGCTCCGTGGGCTCCCGTGTGCATCTCATCCTCTACGGCTGGACCGCCGGTGGCACGCTCACCATTAACGGCACGGGGGTCCCGGGCAACACCGAGGTCATCACTGTGCCCGCGCCCACGGCCCAGCAGTTGCAGAGCCCACAGCTTGCCAACTTCGAGTACGAGAGTGTGAACCTCTACACCGCCATTACCAACTTCCAGGCATCGGCGCCGCTCGTCACCGGCGGCGGCGTGCTGGTGGTGAAGGCGTGCCAGGGCGGCAAGTTCAACATCCCGGTGACCGCTTTCAAAGGCAACTACAAGGCACCGCTCGTCAGCCCAAATGAGCACAATAGCCTGATGGCGCGTGACAAGAAGCTGATTGCGACCGTCAACGAGGCAGCCATAGATGCCTGGGACAGCGAGTTCTACGGGGATTTGTCCTTGTACTGGGTCTATCTCATGTGTGGATCACCTTCCTGGTCCACACTCCCTGCGGCGCCACTCTCGATTGTAGCATCGGCGACCATCATAGCCTCCATGACCATTGCTAACCAACCCACGGCCCCTGGCATGAAGCTGATTATCGTTGCCTCCACCTGGGCCTCGGGTGCCTCCATCACCATCGTTGGCACCTCCTATGGCATTGCTACTACAGAGGTCATCACCATCGGCGCCAATGGCACGTACTACAGCGCCAACGTGTACAGCGCCATTACCAGCATCGGCGGTACCACTAACGCCACCACACTCGTCATCACCGGCGTCTTCGGCTGGAAAGGCACGGTGACCTCTGAATCGACCAGGCAGACGGCGGTGGTGGAGCACTTCGATGGCAATGGCTCCTGGGTGTTCCCCTTCTCGTACACAACCGACGGGGACATGACCATTCCCAACAAGGCAGAGGTGAAGGTGACGCTCAAAGGTGGGGCGCAGGACAAAATCCCGATTGGGGATAGAACCACCAACCCGCTCAATGTGTCTCGTGTGGCCAGTATTGGCGCCCCGCTCTCCGATTTGCCGGTGGGCGGCTGGCAGACGAACGTGTACATTGATGCGATCACCGGCACGGCACAAACGACGGTGTTCGGTGATCCTGACGAGGAGATCAAGGTAGTGCTCAAGGCCCCGGTCGAGCCGCACTGGACGTTTGTCAACCAGCAGGAGTACAGCCGGGCGTATCCCATCAAGCCCGAGGTGACGGTCGATGTGACCTATGACATCATTAACCTCTTGCAGTTTGAACAGAACCGGCAAAACCTCAAGCAATACCTCGTGGTGCAAGTCGTGGGGGAGTACATCGGGACCAGCGCGGGCACGCTATACTACAAGGGCTGGACCTGGACGCTTCCGGTGCGCTACGAGGAGTACGGGCAGGAGGGCGATCCTGGCCGTGGCAACGTCTTTGCCAAGCCGAAATTACGCACTGAGTACGACGCGGGAATCGGCGGCTCGTATCTTCTCACGATCATCACGAGAAACCCGCCGACCTACAACCTCTAGCAAGCAAGCAAGCATAGAAAGGTATACATACATGGGCGCATTCGATGCAGCAGCAAACATCGTGCTGCCTGACGACAGCAATACCGAGGAGGCGGCCAAATTCCGCACGAAGTGGCACTGGGAAGCGCACGAGGTGGTCATTCTCAAGGGGGTGTATACCACAGCCGACCAGGAGATAGTCGAGAACGCCGGCGGAGGGGTGAAAGGCCAGGGCAAAAAGAGCACGCCCGATATGCGTATCGGCTCCTCCCGCGCCAAACTGCTTGAGGTGATGATACGCGACTGGACCTTTACGATGAACGGGCGCAAGCAGGAGGTGTCCAGGAACGCCATTGCTCACCTGCCCAGCAACTACCGCACCCCGATACTTGAGCGTATCGATGAGATAGCCGAGCCGATGAGCGAGGAGGAGCAAGAGGATTTTTTGCCTGGGTCGAACGGGCATACGAAGGAAAGCTCGGACGAGATGAGCCCGTTCCCGACGAGTGCATAGAAGCGGAGGTGTGGCCCCGCTTCGGTGGTTACTGGGGCTACCTGGCCGCGCCACTCAGGACGACACAGCGCCACTGGCTAGAGGTCATCAAGCGCAAGGAAATCGAAGCACGGCAAAACGCCGAGGTCGAGGCAGATATAGCAGAACAGAGGCGAGCAGCAGAAAGGAACGGACGCTATGGCCGGTGACACTGCGCTGCGGTTGCTGATAGACATCACAGCCCGGGATAATGCACGGGCTGTCATCAGCGGGCTTGGCCTGAATCTGGTTGGCCTTGGCAAGTCATTCGGCCTCATCAAAGCTGGCGCTCTTGCTGCTATCAATTCCATGCAGTACTTCATCCACGGCTTTCCGGCAACCGGTATGCTCAATCTCAAAAAGGGGCTGGCTGACCTGGCTAAGGGTTTTGGGCAACTGGCGCTCGCTGCCCTCGCCATGGGAGCCATTGTCGCCGTCGCCGTAGGTATTGCTATCGGTGTGATGGCCGTCAAAGCTGCCGGCGCTTTCCAGCAGGGCTTGAACCGGCTCGTCACTGGCGCAGGCGACGTAACCGACAATATGAAGTTGATGGGGCAAGCTATTCTTGCCACCTCAGTCGATACGGGCGTGCTGACTGACCAGCTCCTCCCTGCCATGTACCAGATCATCAGCGCAAATCAGCGTGGTGCCCAGGCAGAGGACACGCTGGCGGTAGCCGCGCGTGGCTCGGTCGTCGAACAGGCCAAGATCGTGGACGTGGCCAAGGCTTTGACAACCGCCATGACCGACTACGGGACAAAGGTTTTCAATGCAACACAATACATGAATGGCTATACCAGGGCCACCCAACTCGGAAAGATCACGCTGGAAGAACTCTCGACCTCGATGGGGCCAATTCTGCCCTATGCCAAAAACCTGGGCATTGCCTTCTCAGACGTAGCTGCGGCCATGGCCACCATGACGAATGCGGGTATCCCTGCCGCGCGTGCTGCCACCTCCTTACGCTTTTTATTCCAGTCGCTGGAGAATCCAACGAAGAAGGCGCTCACGGCCATGCAGTCGTTCGGCCTCTCCTCGATTGCGCTGGGCAATGAGCTCAAGGTGAGTTTACCGGGCGCCCTGCAGATGGTCTACAATGCCGCGAAAAAAGCGGGTCCAGAAGGCAGTGTGCCATTTAATCGGGCGGTCAGTGACATGATCGGCGGCATGCGCTCCATGCAAGCCTTCCTCTCGTTGACAGGCAGCCATTTCAAGACCTTTACCGACGATGCGGCGGCCATTGCAAAAGCAATGGGTATCAGCAAAACGGCGGTGCTTGGCTGGGATGTGGCACAGCAGAATGAGCGGGTACAATCGGCACGATTACACGCAGTCTTGCAGGGTCTGCTTATCACCATCGGCTTGCAGCTTCTGCCCTATGTGACACGTCTTGAGGCGGCAATCGTGCCACTCGTTTCGCAGTTTGCGGCCTGGTTTGCGAAATCAAATGCGCTTTCGGGGGTCATAAAAACAGTAAGCGAGGTCGTATCGTTCATGGCGCCTGCTGTGATGCGCGTCGTGGGGGCAATAGCCGCGTTTGTAGGGTGGATCGCCCGCGTCGTTACCTCGCTGCACCTCGGTAGTGAGGCCATGATTGCGCTGAAAGGGGTTGCTATCCTACTGGGGGTGGCACTCCTGCTCATACTTGCGCCATTTATCATACTTGCAGTTGCGGTTGTGGCGGTGATCGTGGGGATACTCCTTGCTATACGCGGCCTGGTGATCGCCTTTAACTGGCTGAAGCAGGCAGCCATCGATGCCTGGAACTGGATAGTGCAAGCAGGTATCAATGCGTGGAACTGGATAAAGGGCGCCTGGGAGACCATCAAGGGCTTTTTCAAGGCGGGGGTCGAGGCGATTGTCGGCAGCTTCCAGTGGCTGTATAACCACAACTATTATTTCAAGAACCTGGTGGATTTTATTCGTAATGTCACACAATCGGTCATCTCCTGGCTGACTACGGCCTGGCATAATGTGTCTACCACACTGGCAGGCGTCTGGAATACGATTAAGACGAAGGCGACTGAACTCTGGCAGAATATCAGCCGCATCTTCTCCTCCGCCTGGTCTACCTATATCGCAGGTCCCTTGAGCGCGCTGTGGACCAGCTTCTCCACCTGGGCAGGCAATCTCGCTAAGGCCGCCTGGCAGTGGGGCGTCAATCTCGTGCAGGGGCTGATTAACGGCCTCCTCTCCATGCTGGGTGCGCTCCTCTCTGCCGCCGGGTCTCTTGCCAAGCAAGTCGCCAAAGCCCTTGGCTTCCACAGCCCGCCCGAGTGGGGTCCAGCATCTGACAGCGACCAGTGGGCGCCCAACTTCGTCAAGATGTTTGCCTCCGGCTTGCTTGCTAACTTTCCTCAATTACAGGCCATGCTGGCGCGTATGGCGGCGCTGCTTGCCTCCGTCATGGGCGGAAACTACAGCGGCTCGTACTCACCACCGGGCGCATCCTTTGCCGGCGGGCGCTACCCGACAGGTGGTGCTACCATCGTCATCATGGCACCGGGGCCAGTACGCTCGGCAGTGTATCTCGACAAAAAAGAGGTCGGGTATCACATCATGGACTGGGCAGGGACTGACGTGCGGCGTCACGGCGGGCCGTTCAGGAACGGGTGAGCCATGCTTACGGTAACAGTTGGCGGAACGTCCTACACCATCGATGAGCCTGCCTTCAAGTTCTCCCCCAAACTTGCAGAGCGCTGGCGCTGCCAGATCTACATTTGGGATTATACCGGGGCCGTGTTCTTTCCCTACCTGGCGAAAGTGACCGTCACCGACCCGGTGCTGGGGCGCCTCTTCACCGGCTTTGTGGCGGCAGACATCCAGGACAAGACCAACACCTACCCTGATCCGACGACACTGCACCAACTCGATTGCTTTGACCCGCGCCGCTTAGCAGAGAACCGCACATCAAATAGGCAGTACACCACACCGACCTATGCCGGCAAGATCGCGGCGGATATGATCGCTGACGTGCTGGCCTACGAGGGCGTCATTGCCAACTACGCCACGCAGTTCATCTCCACACAAAGCGATTGGCAGAATAACGGTACGCTCTCCTCCGTGGTAGGCGCGGCCACGGTGGGTGATGGGGACTTAGAGCTTGCCAATACCGGGAGCCCGGTCACGACCAGTTTTCTCACCCAGGCAAACTGGGCAACGGGCACCGCCGTCACCATCCAGGAAAATAGCGATGGCACGGTGCAACTCATCGGCTCTGTGCGCAACTGGAATGATGGCAGTACCGCCAACCAGACGCTCTACGGCAACGGAGCACCCACCGATGCTGTGAACGGCAGCGGGCAATACGAACTCACCTGCACGAAGCAAAACGAAACACGTTCGCGCCTGGACTTTGCCGGGACGTGGAGTGGGAACTATACCATTGAAGTCGATATCAACGTGCAGGGGGATGTGCCCCGGCGCGGCGTCACCTGGCAGACCACGAACTGGGGCAATGGGGACGGCGGCTATGGCTATGCGGTGGAAGTCCTCTCCACCAGTATCGAGATCAGACGTGGCACCAATTCGAGTGCTGGCGGTACTTCCACCCAGCTTGCCAGTTTCACCTTCAGCCCGAAGCTCGCCTATGGCTGGTATAGACTGAAGGTAGTCAAGAGTGGCAGCACCTACACCGTCTCCCTTGGTGGCGTGCAGTACCTCAGTGTGACCGATGCGACCTATAGCGCCGCAGGCTACATCGCGTTGCGTAACCGCAATGGGGAAACCAATGTCAGCGTCACCGACCAGTTTGACAACTTCGGCGTGATGCAATCAAAAACGGGCACCTGGACGTCTCCCTCGACGAGTATCAATAGCGTAGCGACCGTGGCTTACAGCATCATCACCTGGGACCAGAGTCTCTCTGTAGGCGCCTTCCCACTTGTGCAATCATCCATCGATGGGGGAACAACATGGAAGACCTGTACCAACGGCGCCTTCCTCCCACTGCTGGGCAAAGGGGCATCGGGCACCGGAAAGTCTGTCTTAATAAAAGTCACCTTTAGCGTCTCGTCCACGCAGTTCATGCCCATCATCCGCAACCTGGTCTGGACCGTCAGCGGCGGCTACGTTGCCAGTGGCACGAGAACGACAGTACCGCTCGCTATCGACTACATGGACCGCGCTAATGCTGCACCGCCCACGGTTGCCTCAGATGGGCAGACCTACACTAAATCTGGCACAGGGACCGATGCGATAAGCGGGCATGAACTGACCATCACCAACACGACGGGGGACGTCTACGAGCGCCTAGGAAGCAAAACAGCAGGGGATAGCGAGGCGTCTACACGCTTTGCCCTCTCTGCCTCGACTATCTTTGCCGGGGTGTGCCTGCGCTTCACCGATGCCAACAACCTCTACCGCTTCACCTACAACAATGGCACGCTGAAATTGGAAAAGCTGGTAGCAGGGGTGCTCACCACCCTTGCCAGTGGCGCGGGCTCGCCATTTTCCGCAGGCGTGTTCAATCGGTTGCGCCTGCGCATTGTGGGAACGACGCTTATGGGGCGCATGTGGCCCGATGGCACTGCCGAGGGTACATCCTGGGCGCTTTCTGTCACCGATTCGGCCTTTGCTTCCGGCGGCTTTGCCCTCTTTGCCAACGGGACCGGCGTGGCTTCCTTCGATGATTTCCGCGTCACGGCCTCTCCTGATCCATCGCTTGCACTGGAGCCCGTAGGCAGGCTTGGCAGTTCTGTCATGAGTTGGAACGCAAATCTTCCCAGCGTTGCGACCACGCTGGGCATGTTCACCTCCCTGCGCGGGGATGGCTCAGACTGGGTAGATATGTCATCGCAAAACGGCGGCAGCATTTCAGGGCTCTATCCCCAACCAGATCCCTCCATCGATGGCTTTAGCAGCGATTCCCATTTCTCCTATGACTCATCCTATCTTGGCTATCAGGGCTATGATAGTTTTAGTCGGGCCAACCAGTCGGGGTGGGGTGTGTCCTCTGACAAGCAGGTGTGGGCTGAACTCACGGCATCGGGTGGCACGTTTGCTATTTCCTCATTTGAGGGCACCTTTACCGGCGTGGTGACGGCGTTCCTACAGGCGCTTGGCACGATCTTGATAGCTGATTGTGATGTGGAGTGCCGTGTATCCCCCTCTGCCACCTCGGATGTACCGGGGGTGGCCTGCCGCATCACGGCCTCCAATACGTATTATTTCGCGACTATCGGCAACGGCGTCCTCCTCCTGCGCAAGAATGTGGCAGGCACCGTGACGACGCTCGCTACCCAGTCTTTTACGACGGTTGCGGGCAGCTTCTATCGCCTGCGTATCCGCGCCATTGGCACCAGTTTGCAGGCGAAAGCCTGGCTGCAAGGCACCAACGACCCTGGCTGGATGATTTCTGCTTCCGATAGTGCGATCGCAGGACCGGGGCAATTTGGATTGCGCGGACTGCTGGGAGCCTCCACCGATACGATTTCTCACGATGGCTTCATTGCTGCCTCTGTTCTTTCCGGGGAAGCGCCGCCGGGCCCTGCTATCAGTACCTGGGACACGGCCAAATCGCGCCTTGTGTTGCAGGGCGGTGCCAACGCGTTGGTGCTACAGCGGGCAGTCAGCCGGGCCGATATCGACGTGCTGACCACGTTGGACCAGGCGGACGCCGGCGGATTGGTCTTTCGCATGGTTGATTACTCCAACTTCTACGCCCTGGTGATTGCCGATGCCAATTCCAATGTAGGCACACCCAACCGCGCCACGCTCTACAAGTACGTGGCAGGGGCTGCCACACAGCTCGCACAGGCCACGATCAGCTTTACGCGGGCAACCTTCCACACCCTGCGTGTGTCCATGCTCTTAGGCCAGATTACCGCGACCTTCGATGGCGCGGCGCTGCTCTCCTATGCTGATGCTTCCCCCCTTAGCGCGGGCAATGTGGGCTTCTACCAGAATGGCGGGCTGACTGGGGCGAGATATTACCAGTTGTGGATCCAGCCGCAGGGGGACAGTTTGCTCAACACCTACGTCTACACCAAACAGGCACCAGCCACCACAGACAGCACGGTGACGTCTCAACTCCTGGATATGACCGTGGCCGTCTTCAATCCCAACATCGGCCCGGGCGCACTCATCCCGGCGGTGGATTACCGGCACCAATTCATGGATAAGGTTGGGGATGACCTGGTGAAACAAAGTATCGATTACTCCTGGTGGATCGATCAAAACTTCCAATTCTATTTCCGCAAGCGCACAGCCATTCCCGCGCCGTGGGTGCTGTACAGCCTGCCCTTCGGCGTGGGAATGGCTGTCGATTTGGAAGCCGATAGCAACCTGGCTGTCACCGTGGCCAATGACCTCTATCGCAACCGGCAAACCCTGACCAACGTCATCAATAGCGGGCTTTTCACCGACACCTTCATCGGGGATGGCAGCCGTACATCGTTTACCCTGCGTTACCCGGTTGCGCCTGGGACCATTCCCACCATCACCTTGAACTCTGCGCCGCAATCGGTTGCGCTGAAGGGACAAAGTGGGGCGCAGTGGTACTACGCGGTGGGAGATGCTACCATCGCCCAGGATACGAACGGGACGGTGCTTATCTCGACCGATACGCTCTCGGTCCCCAACTATACCGGGACGTTTAGTGATACGATCAAGGTTGATAACGTAGCGGCGCAAACCGCCATGGCTCAGGTGATGGGACCGCCCAGTACCGGCATTGTCGAGAATGTGGAGAATGTCTCGTCTCGCAACATGAGCTACGCGGCAGGGCTGGTCTACGCCGGGCAACTGCTGGCACGATGGTGCATCAACAATGCGCGCACGATCACCTTCACGACGCTGCGCAACGGCCTTGCTGTGGGGCAAATCCAATCAGTGTTTGTGATAGAGGAAAACCTGTGGAATGCGCAAATGCTCATCACGGCCATCGACCCGATCACCATCAAGACGCAGCCAAACGACACCATCCTGTATTCATACCTGGTCACTGCCTCGGAATTACCGCCCATCGGGAGTTGGAGTAAGCTGTTCGGCTCGGGCTTACTCCTGTCCTAGAACGGCGGTATAATAGGGGAGAACTTGTTTTCTAGTCGAAGGGCATACTCATGCAAACCTATATCATCGTTACAAAAAACACAGCCGATATCGTCAACCTTCTGTCTGGTTATGCAAACGCACGAAACATCTATAGCGCGGCTGGCCTGCGTGCCTACGTCTGGACAAGTGCGACCATAGACGATAGCGACAATCTTTCCAATCTGCAAGAGCAGGGGGCCATCCTGGGGCTACTCAGACTTCCGGAGGGGGTAGTATGAACGTGCTGCAATTCATCCTGACTGCCGCGTACTTCGGCTTGCAGGTGGCGATGGCGCTCCTCTTGTACCTGATTTTGCGCGTCATCACGAATCTGCTTTCCCGGCTGGTCGACACCGTAGCAGGCATCATTGACACCAATAAGCAGGCAACCTTGGCACTTGCTCGCTCTACCGAGATGCTGGCACGGGCCAACGCAACCATAGAACGGCTCTCGCTCAAGGTCGAGGAAAGTAAGCCATGACCATTATCGAGATTACCACTGTGGTCGGGATGGCCATCATGCTGATCGGGCTCATTGCAGGCGCCCTGGGCTTTCGCCCCACGCTCTCAAGGTCGCTCTCAGATTCCCAGGAGCGCGTGAATGCCTCGCAAAAGACTGAGATTGAAGGACTCACCAGGCAACTTGCCCAGGCCTCGGCCACGATTTCGCGCATGCAACGCGAAGAAGCCACCGTACGGTTTGCGCTGAAGAAGAAGGGTATCACGCTGACCAAAAATGGGGACTACATCACGCTCGCAGATTCCAAAACAGGGACGACACACACCACTCCCCTACGCCCTGCCTGGGATGCGGAGGAGATCACACAAGAGTCCAAGGAGGATGCCTCATGAGCACTATTGCGCAATTTGCCGACATATCGGCATGGCAGGGGGCCGTCGATTGGAACGCCTATGCCCGGTGGGCATCGTCCTTTGATGGGATAGTGCGCATATCCCTGCGCTCCTCATATGGCCGTGGGTATACAGACGCGCACTACGCAGGGTACCGGGCAGGGGTACAGGAAGCCGCCCTGGCTGCGAAAGCAACGCTTTCCATCATCCACTACCACTACGCCTACCCGAATCTGAACAAGGCCACAGACGAGGCAGACTGGCAGCACAGCGTCGTGGGCCGTGTTGGGCCATATGACCTCCTCATGCTGGACTATGAGGAGAACGTACCACAGGCAACCGCCCAGTGGGCGAACGCTTGGCTTTCCCGGCAAGAGCAGAATTATGGGGGCAGGCTCCCCACGATCTACGCCTCAGATGCCTTTATCCGCGCACGCCTGCAAGATAACAGGCTTGCCCGATTCCCTTTGACGCTGGCCAACTGGCAGTTTACCCCAAGCGAGCGGCCTGCGTGCCCGCCACCCTGGTCACACTATACCTACTTACAGTACAGCGACCGCGCGACCATTCCCGGCATTCCCGGCTCCATCGACGCCAACATGTACCTGGGACCGCATAGTATCCCACAGGAGGAAACGATGATTCCACTCACCATCAACGATGTCAAATCATACTTTACCGAGAACGCGGACAAGTCCTGGACCAGGCTATCTGCGCAGACGGGTGTGCCGCTCCTGGACAGCGCGGGCAAACCGATTGTGCTCAAGGGTGCAATCCTCTCAGATTGGTGTGCCCATGGCACTGATGCCCTGCCTGATATCGGGTTACCGGAGGGCAATGAGACGCAGGTGGACGCGAAAAATCATCCTGAGATTGTCGAGCAGCAGTTTGAACGCTGCACCCGCCGTTATGACCCACACCACGCCATGGATAGCCCGCTGCATGCAGGGGTTGTCTATAGCACGCATATCGAAGGGCTGTACAGCGCGCAGACGAAGCTGGAGATAACCTTAGAGCAGCTCGCTACTGTCGAAAAGCAACTGGCGGCAGCACAACAGGCAAGCCCCGAATCGCCCTACGTGGCAGCGGTGAAAGCGGTCAAGGGCATCGTGGACCCGCTAACAGTGTAAGGAGGTACTATGGCACGGGAAATCAAGGTTCGTGCATGGGATAGACACAACAAGGTGTGGATTGGCCCATATACACTGAAGCAACTAGCCAGTGATGACCAGTTTAATTACGATACGGAGGTACATCCCGTCAGTAGTAGGTTTGAAGATTTTGACTGGGTAGAGTACACCGGCATGAAGGACCGCTCAGGCAAGGAGATTTACGAAGGCGATATCCTCACAGTATATTATTCCGATGGGAGCGCCTTGAAAGAGCCGGCAGAGGTGAAATTTGGCTTGCACCATGTTGGCTATGATTCTGATGCTGTAGCTGCAGGGCCTACACTCGGGTTCTTTTTCTCGCCCTATGCATATGGCAATGCCTATGATGACGGGAATCACCCCACCTGGATGAGCGAGAACTTTACCTGGGAATTTCCAGAACGCTTGGAAGTCATCGGCAACATCTATGAGCATCCTGACCTCGTACCAAAGGAGGTATCATGACCAAGTTTTTCGAGGAAGTACCAGCGATGATCGTTGCGATTGCGGCCCTTGCCCTGGCCGGGCTCATGCTGCTCAACAAGACCGACACGGGCCTCGTCATGGCGGTGGCTGAGTTTCCGCTGATTTACTACTTCCAGCGCTCAGCTTTTGCCTGGAGCCCACAGCAGAGCCCGCCACTCATCCTGTCCAGCCCACCGCTACAAACTGAGAGTGCGACCGTGCCACATGCGCAGAATACGAGCGTGCCAGCGCCTGTCGAGACGAAATGAAAAGAGAGCGGTTAACCGCTCTCTTGCTGCTTTTGTTGCTGATAGCGCTCAGCTTTACGGCGTATGATCTCCTGCTTGTGTTCCTGGTAGTAGCGAGCATTGTAGGCAGCATACTTGCTACCCCCTGACTTCGCCCCTTTGCTACCAGCGCGGCGGGCTTCCTCGGAAGTCCATCTATGCCCGCCTTGCTGCCCAACAGCCTTACCGCCTAAGCGTGCTATCTCCCGGCGGCGCTCAGGTGGCACGTTCGCAAGCCCGCGCTTCTTACTCACCGAGAATGCTCCTTACCTCTTCATCCTTCTTCGGCAGCAAGAGGCGATTGATACCAGCCTTTGCCGCCTGCTTTGCGAGCTTGATGCACGCGGCATCCGATGTCTCTTTGTGATAGTCAGTAAGCACCAGCCGTAAAAGTTTCATATCCTCAGCTGTAAGGTACAGGCTGATCGTCTTGCCTGTACCTCCTGCGTGGCTGGCGTACTGATTGCCCTTCGGGGCTCCCTTGCCCGCCATTTAACTCTCCTTTGCAAACACCCAGTGGCTATCGCCCGCGCCGTAGGCTCCGTAGTGCGCCCAGGAGAGACGCTCATTCGCCACCTGCTTGAGGAGATCGAACGTCTCTTCATCCATTTTCTGATCCGGGTCTTCACGCACAAAACCAAAGAGGCGGTACATGGCCTCATCTGTCGCCATCTGGACTTCAACCATGCGACCATACCCGGCCTTTACAACGCTCTCAGCTATCTCACCTGGAATATTGTCTTGATTGCTTGGAAGCCAGGCGTTTCCATCGGGATCACCGCCATTGTCACCAAAGACGCCAGCGTACTCACCAAGTAGTTCAAATGCTCGCTCAGAGTTTGACAGTAGTAGTTTCTTCATCGTTCGTTTCTCCTTTTGTATTACTTCGATGTACTCACATCGTCTATTAGTATTCTAACAGATGACTGATAGATTGTCAAGGGGTTTGAGGCAATGTGGGGACGAGTTTCAAAAACTCGCACAAAAAAAAGCCCCTGCTGTGGCGCGAGAGCAGGGGCTAGAAGTGAGACCGAACCGTGGTGGGGTGTGCTTTCCGGCTCAGGTCAGCGTGAGGACCGCGTTGTAGACTTTGTTATTGGTGGTATCTATCGCAACCACTACATAGGTGCCAGCCCTGGCACAGAAGATCATAAAGGTGCCATCAGAGAACAGGCCAAACGAGTCCACCGTCTCAGTGGAACCGCTGATGCCTCCATCCGAGGAGCAACGGATGGACATATCCACTGTGCCAAGCACCAGATGATCGCCCGGAGTCAGTCCGTCACCAGTGATAGTCAGAGGAACGCTACCATGCGCGTGCGAACTCGGGTGGAGATGGATTTTGTGATTGACATAGGAGCCAGGAAGGTCGTTATCCTCCACATCGGTCGATACAACCGCGCTGTGGGCGGATGCCGTGTGATTGCCCGCGCTGATACTTGCAGCGGCGACAAAGACCAGCGAGAGGACGAGCAGGGTAGTAAGCAAGCAAGCGACAAGACGCTTTGGGGTGAGATGTGGCATGGTGAACTCCTTTGGTACACAACGGTCTAAACACAAAACGAGTCCTGAGCAGACAATCTGCTGACAGGACATCCTACTGTGTTGTAACGAACAGAGGACGCATAGTTAACAAGTGGGTACTGATGCGCGCCTTCTCACGCAATCACCTCCTGCCCGTTCATACTGTAGCGTTCGCTCTCCTGGCTGGTGAGGTGGAGTGTAGTTGCATATATCTTACTCACGCGATAGAGCTTGTCTTGAAAGCAAAAGACGCCTCCCCGCGTCACCGGCAGGCGGCCCTGGGTGTAGGAGAGCAACCATTTGACCGGAACGCCATCAATGTGTACTCCCCAGGCAATAGCACCCGCCTGCAGGATGGGAACATCCTCGCCGGTCTTTTTCTGGGTAGGCGCTGGGGCTTCCTTTTCCGGCTTCGTCGTTGCCTGATCGGGCACTGCTTCTGGTTGGGAGCCTCCGAACTTGTAGAGTAGCAGGGCGCCGATTTGCGCGTCGGTGGGCGCAAAGAAGCGGAACAGGATGTCCGCGCTTTTCCAGAGTTCTCGGCAGTCAAGCAGGAAGGAAGCCCTCTCCGTATAGGGTTGCCCTGTCAGCACACAGTAGAGCGCCTTAATTCGTGCCTCGTCTTGCATCGTTTTTCTCCTCGTCTCTCTTTTACCATCCCACCGCCTGGAAGAACCAACTGTACACCACCACCAGGGCGACGACAATGGCGAGGAAGATGAGCCAGTTCCGTACTTCTTTGTTCACGACTTCCTCGCTTTCAGATAAGAGAGACGTGCCCGCTCGTGTCGGGCCGCATTCTCTTGCAGTAGTGCGTTCCAGCGTACATGCGCCTGGCATGCCGGGCAATATTGCTGGATGGTGCGCACAAGGGAAGGGTAGCCCTTTGCCCAGCGTACCGTCTGCCTGGTGAAAGGCAAGAGGCAGCGTTTACACCGTCGTATCATGATTGCTCTCCTGAATATAATCAATAATTTCCTGCCCATACTTCTCCCATAGTTGGCCTTTTGCGTATGCTTCAGCCTCTAGCCACCAGATTTCGTCACTTACCCACCGGTGTTCCAATTCAGGTGCAAACTTGAGCCACACTTCAACAGAAGTATAGTGCTGCTTTGTCTCAAAGATAGCATCAGGATTCACGATGTGCCTTCCTGCTGCTGGTTTTCTAGCAGCGCCTGAAACGCCAGATCGAAGGTGTCCAGCGCAACCGAGAACGCCGGTAGCCCACACATATCGGGTGAGTCGCTCAGCAGATGGTTGCGCTGCGCCTGCAAGAACGAGAGCGCCTCGTCAATCTCGTACAAGGCCACCTGGCAGGGCTCAGGCAAGTCGAGACGCGAGTAGAGCGGATCATTCATTGAGCATATCCAGGTGCATAATCGCCTTGCAGGGGGGTATGGCGCGGCAGTGGGATGACTTCTGCTCCCTGTGCCTTGTACCAGGCCTGAAGGCCTCCCATCGCCACTTGCTTTGCCTCGGCGGTGAAATCGAAAAATGATTGATCCACGTACCTTTTTGCCCCACACAGCGGACACGTAAGCACTGCCACACTTTCCGGCTGTCTGGTTGCCGTGGGCCGCTTCACCTCATCGGGCAAGCTCATGCCGATGCCCTCTAGCCTCTGCACGGGCACGCGTTGCACAAAGCGGCGTCCTGTTTTCTTTTGCTTCTTCACAATCCTCTCCTTACAGCTTCTTCAATACGTTCCCATTCTTCCTCATCTGAATCTCCCCATTCCTGCCACTGGTTCCACAGCGCCCGATAGTAGGGGAGGCGCTCTTCTACGGACAATTCTTCCCAGCACTCCTCACACAGGGGGAAGACGCCCTCCTCACCGCTGATTTTCGTACCGTGGGACTGGCAAATACGCCAGTTGCGCATGCAATGCCCACAGTGGCTATAGCCAGGGGAAAGCGGGTTGAAAAGTCGGGCTTGGAGTCGCCTCAGTTCGAGTGGCAGTTTCATGCTTTACGGCCCTCCCAGTACGTCATGAGGCGGGTGTGTGCCCACTCGATACGGGACAGCCGGGCATCGTTCATGGTCGAGACGTTGGGTGGCTTAGGCAGCTGCTCAATGGCCGTGTTGTTGGTTGCGGGTGGATGTATCATCTGTTTAACATCTCCTTACTCTTTCCAATTTCGCATATCCGCTGGCAGGAAGCGTAGCACCAGGGCGCGGCGTGCCTCTGCTTCATGTGTCCCACGTATATCGCACACATCACCGACCTGTGCTTGTTCAACGTCGGTTAAGCGCCGCCGCACATGATAAGCCCGGCCTGTCCAGTCTTCCCATTCACCGGCATGTATATCACCCACCCCTGCCAGGGCTTCATAGGCACAGCTGCGTAAGAAACGCTGATCTGGTGGCCACCCGGCAAGGGGAGCGGCTGAAGCGTGCCACACGGGCCCGCCGTAGTGTTGCTCCTCTCATTCATAGCCCGAGTTCACCGTCAGCACGATGCTATGGGTCCCCCTCTTGTAGGTGAAGCGTGGGTGGACACACTCGACAGCCAGGCGGCAATGAAACTGTAGCGCGGTCTCGTGATGTTCGTTCATTTCCCCTCCAATACAATCAATCGATCAGGCACGCTAAAGAGCCCCAGGCGACCAGGGCAGGGCGCAAAAGGCACGGGGCGGGCATCTTTCAGCATCCATCCGAAGGGACCGCGAAACCAGGCGCTGCGTGGGCTGTGATCTGCTGTCACCACGTCTACCAGGGTGGCCACCCCAACAATGCCGCCGGTAAGATAGTCGCTTCTCGACTTCGGCACCTCTCGCATCATCCCTGATGGCAGGGGTAAGCGGTCCCAGGTGAGTGGGTAGAGGTCGTCCTTGAAAAAGAATGCCTCGTCTACGCGGATAGGCGCGTGAATGGCAATGAGGCCGCGATAGTGCGTCATCCACGTGAGGTTTTCAATATCCTTCCCTGCATGGATTATCAAGTATGCCCATGGCTGGGAAATAGAGAGAGCAAGCATCACAACATCCTTTCCTCGCGATGAGCACGCATCGCTTCCCCGATCTTGCGACCCGTTATCAAATTGTCGTGATGCTGCCGTATACGCTCTATCTCTGCCTCATGACGCCGGATAGTGCCCATATCCTCCATCCAGCGCATAAGCCCTTCTTGCGAGTCACCGTAAGGCATACCAGCTTGCCGGTAGGCTTCCCACAGGGCGGCTCGTATGCTCTCTAAGATGGGAAGAACAGCCTTTACCGTTTGATTCACGACTTGGGCAACGTTCGATGTCCACAATGACAGTGCACGGCCTAGGGTTTGTATTGGTTGCTCCTCGCTCATACCCTTGCTCCTTTCCCAGCTTCATCATCACCGCGTTGCACCAGCTCCAACCCGCGCAATTCCGCTTCCACCAGCAAATAGGCCAACGCGCGGGCGTAGATGTCGGGCGCGAGCTCGGGCGACTCTTCATGTGGCACCGCCTTTGGTGCGGGCTGCTCTTGGGCGACGTGTTCTTCAGCACCGACCAGCATGCCGTACAAGAACAGGCAAGAGAGCACGAGCACAACCGTGTAGAGCAGGTAGTCCATCATAGCGTCCTTTCCGCATAGGGATCATGCCCGTAGTAGGTCCGGTTGACGGGTATAGCTTTGGGCAAGCCAGTTTTCACCTCTGCCATAGCTGCTGTGTTATGGATATTCTGTAAAAACTGCTTGAACGTTGGACGTTCTTCCAGTCGCTTCATCAGGTATTGCAGGGTCGGATCGGCGGAGACGATCACCCCGGAGGCTGTCCGGTGATGATAGGGATGTCCCGTCTCTGTCATGTTATTGCGCACACGAAATGCAGCTACACCGGCACATTCTTCCAAGCTCATTTCGTGGGGCAGTACCAGGTCTTTGACAGGGACATGGGTAAAGACGCCTTCGGGCGGGTGTCGTCGTTGTTTGCGATTCATCATGCCCTCCCGCCTGGCACAAGCAGCTTGCCGGTATCCACCACCAGCCCGCCCGTGTAGCGCAGGTGGCCGTTATGGCGCCCACGTACGCGCGCAACGTAATGCGGCTCCGTTGCGCGCGTACGTGGCAGTGGAAGCAGCTGGTAGCCGCGCCAGGTTCGGCACAGCGGGCAATACCACGAGCCGCCAGGAGATCCCCACGGCGGGATATCGCAGTGGTGGCTCATTTGGGCACGGGTGCGAGAGATGCGCCGGCGGACGTGATGCACCTGCACGGCCTTCATGCGTACCTGTGTGGGCGCGTGCCCGTCCACCAGGAGCAAGAGCCATTCCAGGATGGACGAGAGCCAGTTAAACAGACGGCGTTTCATGATTCGTTTCCTCCTTGAAAAACTCTCCAGCCCAGGCGAAGTGGCACCCGGCTACGCTAGCTGCCACTTCGTCGTCGGACAAATCACCGACCATGAGCGTCTCTTCGGCCTCTGCTTCAAAATCGCGCATGGCTTCCAGGAGCATGCCGGGGCCGGGCTTTCTGCGATCGTCCACAGCGCGGAAATGCTCTCTGCTCGCTTTGGGGTGCGTATAGCAGATGTAGAGCCCGCCTTTGGGGATACCTGCGATGCGAGCCATGGCTTGCAGTTCACGCAGGATATCGGCCACCTCGAAATAGCCGAAGGCCACGCCACCCTGGTTGGTGGCAATAGCGAGGCGAACGCCCTGCTCTTTCAGTCGATGCAACTTCGAGAGGCGCCCTGGCAGCCACTGCCAATCCTGGGCGCTCTTGCGGAAGGTCGCGCCCGATTTGGTGATGGTGAGTGTCCCGTCAACGTCAAAAATACATAGTTTGATGGTTGTCATGTCAATGCTCACTTGTTGTCTCCTCCTTACAATGGCGGCAAACTGAGCAGGTTGTCTATCGCCCGCCTGGGTGTGCGTCCCATCTCATGCCTGTCACTGCGATAAATTTTCAGATAATCAGCGCGATATTCCCGCGTGAAGTAGGTTTCGATGAAGCGGTATGCGTCCTGGTCGGTCTGGATTGTCTCTAGATCGGCCTTCGCTTGCGCTTCTATCGCTTTCCAGTCCTGGCTCACTTGTTCTCCTCCTTTTGTAGTTTCTCCGCCTGTTCGATCAGGCGAAACATGTCCTCGACCCATTTCGGCGCTTCCCCGGTCACATAGAGCGCCGGGTAGGCCAGCATGTGCGCAGATAACCTGGCAATATGCTTGTGTAACTCATCTATGCGATGCTCAAGGGTTGCCAGGGACAAGTAGCACTCCTGCAGAGGCTCATGTGCGCTTTGTTGCATCGCCCACGGCCTTTCTTGTGTAAGGCTTCCGATCCGAGCATTCCGCCGTGATCTTGCCCGTTCCAGGCTGCTTTTTGTCTTCCTCGATACGCACGCTCACAATCTGCACGCCGTAGATGCCCAGCATACCCCGAGGCGTTTTACCCCGATAGGGCACGTAGAGGCGGCTACCGGGCGTGTAGTGGGCTGCATACGCCTCTGCTTCGGCCTTGTTGCGCAGCGCGTGGCCCTTTCCGTAGTCAGCTATCACAACCTGCATACTCATCCTCCCTAAATCAGAACGTCCAGACATGCACATGTTATCATGTCTGGATACATTGGATTAGACGGGTGTTTGCGCCGCCTGCTTGCGATACGGCAACACGAACTGGCTGAGCGCCACGACGTGCTCTGCGGTGTAGGCATCGCTAGCGGGTAGTGGACCCTCGGGTATGCGGAATGCTTCTCGCAGCGTCTTGAAGTACCACGTTTTAGCGCTGCACTTCTCGGGACACAGCGCCTTGTACTCCTTGAGCAGAGCGCGCACTTTGGCCTCATTCGTGGTAGCCAGGTCTACCTCCTGCGTGGGCTCAGGCCTTGCTGCGGCGGGCTTCGGGCTGGCGCTGGTGCGCATTTCAGGGGCTGGCTGTGGCGTACTGGCCATACCAGGAACGGCAATCCCGGCTTTCTGGTACATCTTACGCACAATCCCGGCTTTCTGTGCTTTATCCAGGTCAATCAGCTTCTTTTGTGGATTGAAGGGTACCCACTCCTTATCCAGATCGTAGAGATAGCGCCCGAGCCCGAAGTGTGAGCAAGCCCGCTTGAATGCCTGTGCCCATGCCTCAGTACCCGTATTTTCCTCGTTGTTTGTCGCTTCCCCTACATCGGTATGTGCAACGCCACAAAGAATAACGGTCACATAGCAGATCAACTTATTGCCAGCAGCAACAACTACAGGGGCTGGCGTACTCCATTCACCGTAGGCAATCGTGTTGAGTCGATCCTGGTAGACGCGCGGGTCTGCATAAGGGAGCGCCATGCAGAGGGTTTTTCCATCGCGCTCTACCTTGCCCTTCGGCAAAAAGTCAATACAGTCCATTGAAAACGGCTCTTTCAGTTGAACCGCGATATCAGAGAGTGTCGTCATTATCGTGTCTCCTTTGGCCCGTAGGCCGTATCTAGTACCTGCTCGGTGTGTGCGTCAAGGTCAATGGCAGGGGTGATGAAGCGGTCATCGATGTTTGACCACTCCTCATCTGCACCATATCCGTTGCACCTATGCTCAACATCTTCTTGCCCAGCATACTCAAGTGCTGCCTCAATGGTCTGGCGGCTATAGGTCAGATGCTTCTCACGCTCAATGACTCGCTGTATTCGCCCTACTGTGACGTTGAGTCCATCCAGGTCGAGATTGCGGATTGCCCACTTGATATGCCTGATGACCTTTGCTTGCATTCCAATCGCCTCTCTGTCTTCCCTCGCGGCCCCGCTCCTGAAGTAGTCTTCCAGGAACGAGGCCAGATCATCGTCTCTCACTATCCCTTGAGTTCCATCATCTTTTGTGCAAACTGCCAGAGCAGGCGGTTGGTACTCACTGTCTGGTCAATGCCCTTGATTTTCCGAACGGTATGCCGTGCTCCACGTGCATCACGACGACTGGACCCACCAACAAGCGCGTGCTCCTGTACCACGTTGAGCGTCGTGTAGAGGTCATGACCGACGTCTGCACGCCTACGCGGCCACAGGAAATCGGTGGGCTGGTAAGGCACGAGAGCCCGCTTATTCGCTATCTCTTCCGCATTTTCCCCGTCTACATCATAACGGGCACGGATAGCAAATTCAGCCAGCAGGAGCTGCTCCTCTCGGGACAACTCGGTCTCTTTCATGGCCGCAATCTCACCCATGACTCCCTCAGATTCCTCGGCAATCTCCAGGGTGCTTTCTACCACTTCCTGGACGATATTGCCTTTGTGGTAGACTTTCATGGTCTCGTTGATATCACCCCGGATAAGGCCATTGGTGCAGACCAGGCGGAAAATACCGCTATAGAGATTATAGGAGCTTGCCCCGTCGTGGGAATTAACTAGCACAATTTCATGCACATCCGGCTTATTCCATCCCAGGTCCTCATGCCGACGCAGGCGCAGGAGATGCTTAGTGAACTCCTGTCTGTCTTTACTGCGTGCCACTGATTGCATCGCCGTGGTGGGAACGAACCCTACGTCAGAGAGAGCATCAAGCACCTGGCTGGTAGGGATGAACAGGTAACGGGCGGATCTACTCTCGTGTGCGGCTTCTGCATACACGCTAGGAGCTGCTTGCTTGATCTGATCGCGGGTGAGCCCTAATTGATTTTGTAACATCGGTCTGGTATCCTTTCTGTAGGAAACCCGGCTTTCCCGAGATGAGTTTGACCGGGCTCCCGATCTTCCGAGGCAGGGCAAACCCCTGCCTCAACTTTTCCTCTAAGCTGCCTGAATTGACATCTCAAAGTTCCAATAAGCTGCACGCTTCGCCTCGATGACGGCCTGCGAGCGGCAATCGAAGCGGGCCATCAAGGCGGCGAAGGCGACTGCCTGCTCGAACGCCGTGTTGTAGTTGCGCATGTGCTTGCAGGCGTGGTGCCGATACTGGCGGTCGGGGCAGGTGCAATCGACCGCGTGGCCGCTCTCATCTATCGTGAGGAAGTAGTGCTTGTTGCTGGTTTCGCTCTTGATCGTCTTTGTCATTTCGGTTGCTCCTTGTGGGCGAGGAAGCTGGTACACTCGGGACATTCCCGAACCCTGCTACACCCCCGCCCTTTTCTCTCTCTGTAAGAAGTATAACATATTTACCGATGAAATGCAAGGGTATTGCATGATATTGTTGGATATGGTAGAATATTGGTATGATTGTGGTAGTAAGGAGGTATGTATGCAATCAGACATGCTCGCGCCCTGGCATGAGCGCATTAAACGCGATGTGGCCGTAGTTGATGACATCGTGTGGGCTCAGACGGGATGTCGCCTGGAGGACAGGTTACGAACGGTGTTGTCTCACCAGCTGGAGCGGCTGGTACTCGACGCGGTGATACTCACGAAGCAAGAGGAGGCGAAGAGATAGCAAAAGCCCCTGCTGGACGCCTGGCAGGGGTTGCTTTTAGGCATGGTCAGGAATGGTTGGAATTGCCCTTATCCCAGGTACGCTTGCCGCGTCGCTCTTCACGCGCGTTCGCAAGCCGCTCTATATCAGAGGCTTTGAAAAACTTCTTGCGTTCGTCAATGAACTTGAACCTGACCCAGGAAATCCCGGCCTCCTCCATTTTCTTCAAGAATACCACTCTATCTTTGACACCAAGCCGCGCCTGGGCTTCTATCTGGGTCAAATAGGTGTCACCTTCTATTTCTGTTGGCATGAGCATTGTTGCCCCCTCTCTCTAATCTGCCATATAAAAGCATGGTAATGCAAGTTCTACCGTGTACTATGTAGAGTATACCGAACTCTTGCGATTTTTGCAAGAGATATGATGGTGTAACTCCACCATCTTTTCGCCTCGCCCGCCCGCCTGCTATGTGCTCTCAGGCCACTTTTTCGCGCGAAAAACTAGCACAGCCGTTCTATGCTATCTGCTGCCAATAGGCTCGGATATTTCGGCAGGAGCGCCTGAAGCATTCCAAGTACAAGTTTTCACGGCCTTGCTTCACATCTTCGTGCTCTATCCACTTCTTCCCGGTCCAATATTCAGCATAGCGCACGGCCTGTTTTTGTGCATAGTTCCCGTCCGCACTCATCACCTCTGCAATGCCTGCCAGGTGTAAATAGACCTGGAATTGCTTTTTCGGGCTTCCACCGAGCAGGTGTACCCGCCGTCCTGCCAGTTCCCACAGTGGATAGGAAGCGCCGCCATAACGGGACGGAACGCTGTACCCAACGGCGATAGAGCGGGGTAGCATGTCGATCTGGCCTGAGAGTTTGGGAACAATCAGAGGGACTTCACAATACTGGGCTAGTTCCCCTGCCTGAGATATGGCGCGGTCGATATCCTCCATCGTTACCCCTGCCTCGGAAAGATCAGGCACAACGGCGTACTTTGGCTGGTGTCGCGCGACAACTGCCAGGTGCCTCTCAAAATCGGGCTGCTTATAGTCGATGTCCACAAAAGACGCTGCAAAGGTGCCCATGGTCTTATCAGACCTGAAACCAAGGAGCCAACCCTCTTCGTGAGCGATTTGCGAGAGGCGCGGATTGCCCCCTGCACAATAAATCAAATCAAGCATCATGCCAGTCCCAGTACCAACCATTCTAAGATATCTTGTCCCTCCACCAGCATCGCGTTGGCATCCTTTGCCCAGGGCCTCCACCGGGAGGCATGGGAGAGCGTGCGCGTCCAGAAAACGCTTGCCTGGTCGCCGGGTTCGTCTGCATCATAGGCGACCAGCACACGCGGGGCAAGGCAGAGGCGGGCGATCCACCTGGCAGACCTGCATTTCTGCGTATCGTCGGTTGCCACATGTGCGAACTCGGGGGCGAGCTGCTGGCCAGAGAGGGCATCGAAGGCACCTTCGTAGAGCACGATTGTCGAATCGCTGGTTATATTATTAGCGCCATAAAGACATTCCTGACTTCCCAGCACCTGCGTATAGCGATTTGGGAAACTTTTTCCCAACCGCAGCGTAATTTTCCACAGTTGCCCTGCGTGATACCAGGGGATGACAATCCCCTTTGGGATGATGAGTTGCTTTGATTGTATGCCCCACTGTTCCCCTGCCATGGAAAGCCCAGGACAGTACCCTAGCATGGCCTCGCGGATAGTAGCATCGGTAAACCCCCTGCCATGCAGATATGCCAGCCCTGCCTGTCCACGTGATGACCATAGCACCTTTTGTGCTGCGTGACAGAGGGCACGTCCCGTCTCTTGCCAAATTTTACCCGGGGCATGCACGCCCGTCATAGAGGTAGGGGGTGGAGAATACGTGGCAGGGGCATCAATGTCTAGCTCCCGTAGCGCCTCGTAGTAGCCTTTGCCTTCGTACTGTCGAATAAAACTGATTGCGTCGCCCTTGCGCCCGCATACTCGACACCAGAATCGCGGGCGCGCACTATTGGGCCAGCAGTGAAAGGCATCATTTTTAGAGGAGCAGCCAGGGAAGGGACACACGCCGGTGTAGACGCCGCCATCAGTACGTACTTTTGAGTATAGGAGCCGCGTCGGGGCTCTACTCTCGATCAGTGATTTGAGATCATAGGCAGGGGCTGCATAGGTAGTCATGGCTGTTTCCTTTGCATCGTTGGGAGCATATGCTGACAGGTGAGACACACCAGGTGGCCCAGGCACCGCTTCTGTAACATGTCCTCTTGCTCAACTGGCGTATCGTACATGTGCCACTTTCTACAGTTGTCCCCACACAAGGTCTCACTCTTGCCTGGTATGACAATATGGATACTGTACCTATTGCATAGCCCCACTGGTTCACATCGATGTTTTGGTGATGTGACTTTCATATCCCTCCCCTTTCAAAAAATGACCTGTCCCTTGTGTCCCTTGTGTCCCTTTGGGCTATAAACCAGCCTGTAGAGCGGTTTCATAAAAGGGACACTTCATTTTACCTGTCCCTTTAGGTGTCCCTTCAGATGTCTATAGGATAGAAAGGGACACTTCAAAGGGACACCCTATTTTACCTGTCCCTTTTACGGGCTGGCCTCTAAAGCCAGTTCATCAGTCCAAGGGACTAAAGGGACAGAAGGGACACCATATTTCCCACGAGCCCCGCCTTTTTTGATTTGCCCGCTTTTTTCCATGCGTTGCATCGTCTTTTTGACGTTCTCATACTCGATCTCTTCATCGCGCTCTGCAAGTATCTTCCATACCTCCTCGATGGACATCCAGCGATTAGCAGATTCCATAATCTTGAAGATTTCCAGGCGGTTAACTCCCTGCCGTTCACCGCGCCCGCGTCCAAAGAGTTCCTTATTGGAGTGTGGATTTTCACCCAGCCAATTGATATAGGCTCGCTCATCCCCTGCCGCCTCGTCATCGGTCACCTGGTACGAAAGCGCCGGGGCCAGCCGGGCGGCGTTACTCTTATTATTGGCAAGCACACGCACCTCTTCATTGTCTGGATCAGTGGTCACAATGAGCCCAAGTCGCGCCCGGCCAATGACGGCCATGGAGCCCGCACCCCGATAGAGACTGTTTTCGCTCTCAAACTTGGTGAAGTGGCGCGTAAATACCACGGCAAACTCCATCACACGAGCTACTGCAGCGAGCGGATTGAGCACGCTATACATATCCTTGCTATCGTTGGGGGAGGCTTTGCCCACGAGCCCTGCTAGCGGGTCAAAGATCACGAGCCCTGCTTGCATTCTGCGTACCTCACGTATCAGCAGGGGAATGTCGGTTTGCAGATTGAACGGGCGACTATAGGGGATGCCCTCAATTTCCCCTGCCGGGATTTCCCCAAGGTAGGAGATACGGGACAAATCGGCTCCCGCCCGCTCTAAGCGAGGCCTCAGCGTATCATTCGGGTCATCTTCGATCATCACCAGCACAACACCACCAGGCCCACACAACGCTACTTCCTCCTCCGGCATGGGTTGTCCCGTCGTGTAGCGGGCGATAATATCCAGCAGGAGCGTTGATTTGCCCATGCCGGGATCACCGTCAAGGGCTGTCAATTTGCCAAAGGCCAGCCGCCGCTTCCATAGCCAATGGACGGGCTTCGTTTCAATCGCAGTAAAGAGTATCCCAGCGGGGGTACTTTCTTCCTCTGCTACTACCTCTCTAAACAGCGGCCAGCGGGGTTTGCCGCCTATCTCCACCAGGGACACGCTCTGATACATGAGAGAAAGCCTCGAGAGATCACCACAGGCAAGGGAAACCATATGTTCTGCTTCCCCTATCTCTGTGAGCATGCCTTTATCATGAATATCGGGCCGCTCTGCCTTTTCCCCTGCCTTGAGCCGTTTCAGATAGTCAATGGCTGCGACCTTGTCCGATTGTGATGGCGTGGTGCCGTTGGCGCTGGTCATGACACCGCCCCCTCTCCAGCCTTCCACAAACGCGGCTCTATCACAGCGATGCGAGATCTCACCTGCTCCTCGACATATGCTGGGTTGAGTTCAATGCCAATGAAATCGCGCCCGAGCTCGAGGGCAACTTTGGCTGTGGTGCCTGATCCGATGAAGGGGTCAAGGATGATACAGCGAGCGGAACCGGCATTCTTACACCTGCAGGGGGGTTGCCAGCCACTTGTCGCTATATCTATCGTCCCGCGTGGGAAGCCATTCCACCCGTTTGATACATCCAGACCCTTGCCCCCGCGTCGGGCGGAATCGATGACATCCGGTTGTGGGATGAACTCTCGTTCGACTATGCGTTCCCAGGGTGTGCCACACTGTTCGCACGCACGTGGACTGCTGCCTGCCAGTATCATGGGTTCAATGAGCTTTGGAGGGAAAACTGCATAGTGGGCCCCTGGGTAAGGTGCAGAGGGAACGGTCCAGACGGTACGCTTATTGCGACCTGATTTCTGGCTAACAGTCTCGAGCTCTTTTCCATCCTGGTGCCTGGTGTCGGTGGGACTGCCTTTGAATTGGTTGGCAAAGGCATGCTTATATGGTGTTTTCTCACGTGCTATTGTCCCCTCTGCGAGTGGCTCTCTGATAGCGTATTGGTCATAGTAATAACTCGAGCTCTTTGCCAGGAGGAAAATGTATTCGTGCGCGGTCGTGGGTCGGTTGGTGACTGATTCTGGCATGGGGGATGGCTTGTGCCAGATAATGCAGCTGCGCAGTATCCAGCCACCCCCCTGCAGGGCAAGGGCTAGCCGCCAGGGGATACCCAGTAAATTCCCTGCCATGAGGTCAGTATAGCGCCGGGGCCGCTCCTGACTGTGCAGAGCTTTTACATGTTTCCCGCTTGCATGCCCTCCCCACTTCCTATCATTGGCATAGGTGTCTCCTATATTCACCCAACATATCCCGTCCTCTCGTAACACCCGGCGAACCTCACCGAAGATGTCAACCAACTTGGAAATATATTCCTCCGGGTCCGACTCTAAGCCAATCTGCCCAGGGGTATTGTAGTTGCGAAGGGCATAATATGGCGGGCTGGTAATACAGGTTTGCACATAGGTATCAGGTAGTGTTTTGAGCGTGGTGAGTGCGTCACCGATAAGAATGGAATTGCGGAAGGCGTCCATACCCGCCTCCTATCGCCCACCGGCGGGCTTACTGGCATTCGTGCGAAATTGAGGAAATAGATGCATAGTGTCACCCCTTGTGAAAAACAACTTCCCAGGCTGTCTGGACAACGTTTCGATAGTATATATTGTCATGCATAGGTGCGCACATGTACAACACATCTATAGCAACGAATGAGCATGCGTTGTGTAGGTAGTATACAGAAGTTACCGATGAAATGCAAGGGTATTGCAGAAAAACGCGGAATATGATATACTCTCACGAAGGAGGTATTTCATCGATGACCGACACCACGCAACACGTTCCGACCCGCGCCGAACTCGTGGCCTTTTGCCAGGAGGTGTGGCGCATTACCAACGAACATGAGGAGGCCCATGGCAGGGGGGCCAACGAGTACGAACTGACGCGCATCCGCAAGAGTCACGATGCGAGCGCCCGGCTGTGGGTGGTAGACTTCCAGTATCACTACCAGTTGCTAGGGAGCCGCCGCACGGTGTACATGTACTACATCATCACCGTGGCGCCGCACTCGGGCAAGCTCCTGTTCGTGCGGCTTGATGAGGTGAAGGAGGAACAAAGCCAGTGATACCGCTTATCTACCGCGAGCCATACGGACTTCCTCTACGCTGGCAGGACGAGCAGTCCGGCGAGCTGGTGGCCGCCGTGCTGGCCTACTTTGAGAAGAAGCCACTCACACCCAGGCAATTCACCCTTGTGCGAGCGTACTGTATCCACTACATCTGTGCGCCGTGCTGGGACGCAGGATGTGACGGGGATGAGGAGGGCATACGGTATTTGATGGGTCTGCGAGAAGGGGCGAACAAACTACAAAAAGTGGAAGATATTTTGCCGTGGATTTACACATGCCTGGACGTGGGCATTGATCCGTTATAAGTGTTGAAAATAATAGAACAGACAATGAGTGAAAGGAGACACCCATGCGACCACTACCCTTTAGTGAGAAATCCCATGTCCCGGTGATCGAGTACCGAGAGCGCTTCGTGCAGATCAACCTACTGCACACCGAGGCGAACGGCTACCGCTGCCGAAATGAGGGCTGCGTGTGTCACCAGGCAGAGGCCCTGCGCCGCGCCATGGAGGGCGACACAGGCCCGATGGCGCGGATGGAACGGGAGTGGGGGAGCCCGCCGTGGAGGCGACCGTGATACACCCACTCTACCGCATCACGCACGCGCTCACCCTTGCCGTGCTCACCCTTGCCTGGATAGGCAAGCGAGCACTTGGCCTGGGCCTCGATCACAACTACACGATCAATTTCTCGGTGTGCATGTCCTGTGGGGAGCGCTTCACCGTTCCCGGCCTCATCTGGTGCAAGCGCTGCCTCGCACAGCACCAGGCGGAGTATGCAGAGGAATGGGAAGTGCGGGAGCAACAATAAGCTGTGTTTTGCATCATTCGACTTTTGTGCTATAGTAATGCACATACGTATTTTTGTAGCATGAAAGGGGATTGTATGTCTTTTCCTATATTGCTGGCCGTGGCAGGGGTTATCCTGCTTTTCGCACTACTTGCGACTATCCACCGGCGCAAGATCGAAGTTGCTGTGATGCTCGTGTGGATTGCCGCCCGCGTAGCCTTCGGGCATGACCCGTTTGACAGGGGAGAGTAGTTTCTGTGTGTGCTATCATACGGCATATGCGTATTTATTCAGCATGAAAGGGGAAATTATGCAAAACAATCCACCATCTGGCCCAAATGAACCATCGTACACACCGCAGCCGTACCCGCCGCCTGGACAACCCTACTATGTGCCAGGAACGCCTCCACCCATGGCGCCACCTCCAAAGAAGCGCCGTACCTGGCTCTGGATAGTGCTGGGTGCCGCGGCTGTGTTGGTGCTTGGCTGTGTGGGCCTGGTCGCCATTGCCAGCCAGGGGGCAAACAGCGCTGTGAACAGTGTGGCAACCTTCACCCCGGCCACGGACACGGGCACGCCGACCACGCAGGGGCAAACAACGGGTACCTGGACAACCACGCACACCTTCAAGGGCAATGGATCGAAGAAAACTGCGAGCTTTACTGTGCCCGATAACTGGCGTATCGCCTGGACATGCACGCCTGGGTCTTTCGGGGGAACCGACTACAACGTCATTATCACGGTAGAGAACACTGATGGCTCGTATGCCGATTCAGGCGTCAATTCTACTTGCTCCAAGTCCAATACGCACGATACGACCAATGTACCAGCGGGTGGAACGTTCATCCTGGATGTCATCTCAGAGGGGGATTGGACGATTAACGTGCAAGTCTTGAAATGAGGTGCTATACTACGCTCAGCAGACAGGTGTTTGTTGGCACAATCACTTGACACGAAAGCACGAAAGGCGGTGATACGAAGAGGTCCCACCTCACTTTTTCCAGATTGATTTCCCCCAAAGACAGCACAACGCCTCCGGTTCGGAATGCCTGGAGGCGTTGTGCTGTTATAGCACACACGTTCTCATGGTGCAGAACGGTTGTGTAGATGCATGTGTGTATGCTATACTCAGGAGTGGGACCGTTCACCAACAGAAAACACGCTATGAGGAAGTGTATTTATGGCCCATGAGTATGCTCAAATAGGCAGGACTAGACAGAAGTATGCAGGGTGTAGCAGGAACAGATACCACATCCGTTCCTGTTCCATCCACCCCTTCGTCTCGCCTTGCAAGCCACTTCCCCATTTTCCACTATTCTTGTACCAACAGATACGCGAATTTTTGACCCCTTTTCCGTATGTAGTAACAAGAGTATTGCAGAGGAGCAATACAGACTAAAAGTGCATAGGAAAGGGAAAAACTGTCATGATTGTTGGTGATGCGATACGTGAGTATTTGTCAAGCGTCCAAAGAAAACGGGACGCGCGCACGGTCTCCGGGTACCGGCAGCGTTTGGGTGTGTTCGCGGCCTGGTGTGAGGCCGAAGGTGTCACTTTAGAGCGGTTCAGTAAAAAAGGCGCGTATCGCATCATCGATGATTTTGTGGAGCACCTCTCGTCCACGCATCCGGGCAAGCACGGATTGGCGCTCTCGTCTACGACCGTGCGTGGCTACATCATCTGTATCAAGATGTTTCTCAAGTGGTGTCTGGATTCCTCCGACGAGTTTGAAGAGTGCATCAACCCCATTGCGCTGCGCCGCGTGGAGGTGCCGGCTATCGAAGGAAAGATCGTCGAGACCTTTAGTGATGAGCACATCCGGGGGATGCTGGCCGCTTGCGAATTGTCGTCGACCGACTATCTTCGAGCGCGTAACCGGGCCATTGTGCAGGTCTTTCTCGGGACAGGCATCCGCTTGAAGGAACTCTGCACGCTTACGGTGAGCGGGGTGATCCTGGATCCGGAGGACGCGCATATCAAGGTGTTTGGCAAACGGCGCAAGTGGCGCGAAGTGCCACTGGATGAAGAAACGCGCAAAGCTCTCGGGCGCTACATGCGCAAGTGGCGCTCTGGTGCTCAGGATTCGGCCACAGTCTTCCTCAACGACGAGAAGTTGCTCCCGCTCACCAGGTCCGGGGTAGAGCAACTGGTGGAGAAACTGGGCAGGATTGCCCACGCGCGTGGCGTGCGCTGTTCACCTCACACCTTCCGTCACACGTACGCAACCCGTTTCATGGCGGCAGGCGGCAACCCGTATCACTTGCAGAAGTTCATGGGACATGAAAGTTTCGCAACGACTGAAAAATACCTGAAGACGCTGCCACCGCGCGATATCCGGGCAGCACTAAGGAGGGTAAAGTGATAGAGCAACCTCTCGTATGTCCCTGGTGCCAGCATGACAGGTGGAATCTGAACAGAGAGCCACTCTCACAGGTGACGACTCCCTGCCTTGTCTGTGGTCGCCAGGTATGCAGTTGGCACAGTTACCCGAAGTTTGCAGGGGAGATGAAGGGAGAGAACAGTATCGGGCGGATCTGCAATCTCTGCCTGATTGAGGGGGTAATTGCCCCGAAAAGAAAAACATCGTAGCGCGTCACCAAAGCAGTGGGCGTGGCTGGCACGCCCCTGCCCACCCTGTCTTCTGATCAGGGCGATTCAATTCTATCACCTTGAAAGGGGTATGTTCGATGAAAAAAGGTTTTAGTGGATTTCTGTTTTACCTGGGCTGGGTGCTCGTCTTTGTCGTGACGGCCACCTGCACCGTCCTCTTATTCCGTCGTTTTAGTCCGCCCGATGCGCCCTGGCTGCCCTTCGCGGCTCTCGGCGCGTTCGAGTACGGCGTGCTGAACTGGCTGCACTTCCACAAGCACAACGCGCGCGGCGTGTGGCAGCATGTGATTAGCCTGGTTATGACGGTTGTCTCTGGCCTGGCGATCTGCGCGGCCACTATGCTGGAATTGACGCTATTGCTGAACAGTAAAGGCTTAGAGACGCTGCCACCCTGGACGCAACAAGCAACGCTCTTTGCGCTCATCGGGCAGATCGGCCTCAACGTGCTTGCCTTTATCGGCATCTCACTCACCGACCCTGATCACATTGCCAAACTCACGGCAATGTCACCGGCGCCCTTACCCCCTGCTCGGCGAACTATCGTGCAACAGCCGACGCAACATGTAGAACAGGTGTCCTACCCGCAATTGTCGCAAGGAGGCGCACCCGCAGACCCTTTAGCGCAGCGTTCAACCCAGGAATGGACAAGCAGCCCGAATGGCGCGAAAGCACAGGAGCGCATAGAGCAATAAGAACGCATGAGGAAGATTTTTCAGCACATCGGAAAGACGTTCAAACATCTTCCGCGCCAGCACAAAAATCTTCCGCGCCAGTGCCACAAAATCTTCCGGAATTTGACGGGTCAAAACTCGGGCGCCGTCATACCGATGCCAGGATTGATGAAATACTCGATCATTACTTGCTCACTGGCGAGCTGCCTGAGTACGTGACCGAACGGCAGCGCAGAAGTTATAGAACTCACGTTCGACTAGCAGAGAGGAGAGAGAAACTTGAGCGAGCAGGGTACACCACCATCCGTACCACTGGCGGCCATACGCAACGATCAAATATCGTTTCGATGCGAGCCAAGCGGAAGAAAATTGAGCGTAAAACTAGCTAGCGCGGAAGATTTTTCGGCCTGGATCAGTTGTGCGCTCCAGATCAAGAATGTCGAGAAGTGGAGCATCTTCTTGCGCTGGCATGCCGTCAACATGGCGCTGGAAGCAGGCACCATACAGCTTACACAAGACGAGGAGGGGTTGGTGCTGGACCTGCCAACCCCTACAATTCCTGAATCGGCTGAGGAAGTGGCATGATGTGCTACAATTGTTCTAACAGGCAGGAAGGGGGTAGATATGCCCACAAAGTACGCAGAAGGCACCAGCGTCTCTATCGCGCGCTCACGTGACGAAATAGAGCGGTTGCTTGCTCGTCACCAGGCGACTGGGTTTCTCTATGGTGAGCAAGGCAGCCGCGCCATGATTGCCTTTGAGTTAGGAGGCAGGCGCTACCGCATGGAACTGAAGTACCCGCGCCTCTCGGATGTAGAAGGCCATCGCAACCAATACACGCGCCGCAAATCCGATGCCGACTTGCGAAGGGATGCCTGGGAAGCCGAAAAGCAACGCCTCTGGCGGGGGCTGGTGTTACTCGTCAAGGGCAAGCTAGAGGCCGTGGCAAGCGGAATCGCAACGATAGAATCGGAACTTTTGGCCTACACGGTCATGCCCGATGGTGAGACGGTGGGTGAGTGGCTTTCCCCACAGATCGCTGAAATGTACAAAACAGGGCAAATGCCGCCCCTTCTGCCAGGGGCCAATCACCGCAAGCAGCTCGGGAGTGGCGTGATCGAGGGTGAGGTGGTGTGATGCCAGACTACCATGACCCGCACGAGTGGCCCAAACGCGCCGCCGTCATCATCTCGACCGACGTGCTGGAAGTGCTGCTGATGGCAGCGGCCAGTTTCTACAAGATTGCCATGCAAGCCAGGGCAGAGCACAAGCCCTACGCCCTGAACGAGCATACCTTGATCGCCCTGCATATCGCCATCGACACGGCGGCGCGGGAGCTGGGCGTACAAGATCAACCGTTATACAAAGATATTGTGAGGAGCAAAGAATGATCGGACTGGATTTACAACTGGACGGCGACAACTGCTGGCCGGAACTGAAAGAGAAGGGATTCATTGCGGCTGAGTTAAGTGGCATAGCAGGACTCCCACATGGAACGGTTGAAGGCCGCCCCAGTGTCACCGTTCGCATTGAATTGCCCGATGGTCAAACCGTGCTGGCAGAGACGACCCTGCGCCTGTTCTTACGCGCGGCAGAGGCCCTGCGAGCACGCTACGGTAACCAATTTTAATAGAAGGAGTTGACGATATGACCGGAGAACAGGTTGAGAAGCTCTTAACAGTCAGAGAAGTCGGGCGCATCTTGCGCGTCGACGACACCACTGTAAGGAGATGGATCAAGGGTGGTTCCTTGGAAGCAATCACGCTTCCCCATCGCTTTAAACGCCAGGCTTACCGTATAAGAGAAAGCACCCTGGTGAAGCTGCTGGGACAGCTCGCATAACCATTTTGAAAGAAAGAGAATATATGACAACAATCATTGGCAAAAACGAATTGATTCACCTGGTATCTTCTCGGGCCGGGCTGAAACTCGGGACAACAAACAAAGTTATCGAAGCTCTTCAAGAGATTGTCTGTGAGGAAGTAGCAAAAGGGCATGCAGTACGCTTGATGGGCTTTGGAACATGGGAACTGCGCAAAGTGGCCGCGCGACGTGTGAAGTCTATACGTGGGGGTCAAGAAATTACTATTCCCCGGCGCTTGCATGTAGGCTTCTCTATCGGGGCTGTTCTTGCAACAAGTGCAAATGGAAAGCAGCACACATGATTTCTAAGCGGACCTCCATACGTGAGAAATATATCACATTCTTCTGGGTCAGACAAAACCGCTGGAGCCATGTATGCCATGAAGTTGATGAGACAGGTAAGCAAACAGTGTGTGGTCAGTCGCTTACAGGGACTCATAGAGTAAGGCCATACACATCAATTCCAGATGGGAAGAAACTTTGCGACCATTGCAAAGCAGTGCGTGAGCGGCAGACCGCTGCTATGTGGCTCTTGAAGTGGGGCAACTAACATGATCGACCCACGCCGCTTGTTTGTGCCCTGTACGGTGTGCGGCGAAGAGACGCGTTACCTCGACATGGCCGGCTGCCTTGAGTGCGACGAGCCGATCTGTGCAGAGTGCGTGAGGCAAGACGGTTTCTGCTCGGATGAGTGCTATGACGCGTTTCACGCACAGGATGACGAATACGAGGATGAACGATGAATGAAGCCATACGCGAACGATTGGGCCAGGCGGCCTACGCAGCCAGGCGGGCGCACCTGGAAGAACGTATCAGAGCCTTGGGTGAGGCGCCGCTCAAAGGACTGGCATGGGAGGACTTACAAGAGCAGGCATGCGAGTTCTACCGCGTCGAGGCAGAGGCCGCTGTGCTGTTCTTTGCTGACTTGTTCATGCCGGTGATCCGCAACATGCTCTCAGAAGACGAGATCAAGCGGCTCTTGAAAAGCCTGGAATAGCCTGATGCCAGCGAGCTCGGTGGGAGCCCCTGTGATGCTGCTCGCAGGGTACGGTTCAAGCCCATCGCCGGCTATTGCTTGACAAGTATGCTACAGTAGCATCATGCTCATATGAGATTGAAACATGCTGGTAGCATAGGGAAGTATCCCTTCCCGTTTGGGATTGAAACACTGTCCATGACAGCATAGACCCGCTTCCCGTTTGGGTTCCACGCCGCCTTCTGAGTGAGGCGGCTTTTTCGTGTGCGCGATGAGATGACTACTCAGTGAAAAATACTGTCCTTTTGGACAGTGCATTGTATCTACTTTGGTGCTATACTAGATACATAGAACGAAGTACAAAAGGAGAAACGAAAATGAAGTATCAAGTAAACGCCAGCCAGGACCTCGGATTTGGGATTGAAGTCCTCCACCACTACGAAGGCGAAAGCCTCGAAGCCGCGATGGAAGACTATACGATGGACCTTCGCCAGGTTGGTCGCGGTCGCCTTGATCGCGTTGAGTTGCTGGTAGACGGGCAAGTCGCCCGCTTCATGGATAAGGGCGGCCAGGATACAGAGGTTTCCCAGGAGCAGGAAGCCCCCAAGAGCGAAGAGCAGCCGGTCGTAGTGGTTGTGTGGATGTCCTCTTCAAAGGGCTGGACGCCCCGCTACAGCGCCAAGGCTCTTGTCCCTGGCGAGACGGACTCCTACCTCTTCTCAAATCTCAAGACAGAAGCCGAAGCCTGGCAGGCTCTTGAAAAGTATCCGGTTCGTGAGGTAGTTGCCTCGCATCAAGAGTTCCTGGCTCGCCAGCAGGCACAACTCAAGTCCCTGGGCACAAGCTTTGAGCAAGAGTCGTTTCTCAATCGTTAGTTCTCGTTTGAGGTAGTCCGATGGCAACATCAATCCGGTGGCCTGCTGACGTGCTAGCAGGCATGAAGAGTCTAGCCAGGGAGCATGGGCGCTCCCTGCATAGTGAAGTCATCCAGGCGTGTAAAGCCTGGATAGCAAAGGAGAAACCAGTGTCAAAGTTGTCTTACAATCAAGAGAAAGATCGGTACGAAGGTCAGGCCTCAGATGGCAAATTGCTCGTCGTCTCTCCTGAAGTCTATCAGGAGTATCATCGCACGGTCGGCCACACCAATTCCGTCCTGTTGGGTGAGGAGATAAGCAAAGTCTCCTGGTGGGAGCCATTGGTTGGCAAAATGCATTGGTCAGATGTTCGGATTGAAGAATAAATAGTTGGGCGCAAGCCCGAAAGGCGATGAGCGAAATGGAAAGACCTACAGGCGTGGATGTGACAGATGAGCAGCGATATGCCTGGATTAAGCAAGTTGTCCAGGGACTCCCGAATAATCAGTGGTTTTCTTTCGATGAGGTATCCGAAAAATGCGGCTATCCGCGCTCGATGGTTGGGCCTTTCATCCGCAAGATGGAGGCCAGGCAGACCGGAGATGAGCAGCGACAAATTCTCATCTCCAAAGACGACAAGCGTATGCAGTGGGATACAGAAGAGTAAGTCAAGCCCGTGGCGGGCGACCGCCGGAAAGGAAATGAAAATGGCTAAGACATTCTCGTTTGGTTTTGGGGATAAAATCCCCGGTGGTGGGACTGGACTGGATACATATGCTCGCTATGAGCATGTAGATGCCGCCTCACGGCAAGAGGCAGAAGAAATTGTCAGGGCGAAATTCCCTGGAGAAGTGTTCAAATTTACCGGTATGATGTCAGATGGAATGTCAAATCTAAATACCGTGGACACATCCTTTATTGAGCCGGGGTATGGTCCCTGGTGGTAATCCCTCCCCTCCCGCGCGCCTGTTCTTCTCGTCGAGGAGCCGGGCGCTTTTTTATTGTCCTTTGGCACGCTTCTTGCAGTACAGTATTGCATCATGCTATACTCACGATATGAGTAGTCATACACTGAGTAGGTGAGCGATGGCAGACTGGCAGGCAATACGGCGCGAGTATGAAGCGGGGGCGTCTTTGCGCCAGCTTTCCAGGACTCACGGCGTCAGTAAAACCTACCTCATTGAGAAGCGTGACAAGGAGCAATGGAACCGACCGACCACCGACCGACCACCACGCGGCACCTTCACACCCCAAAAAGCGCCTACCACACAAGACAAGCAAGCAGCATTCCTTGACGCCTTTGCCAAAACCGCTATCGTCCTCACCTCTGCCCAGGAGGCCGGTATTTCGCGCCGCACGATCTACGACTGGCTAGAGCATGACGAGGCGTTCAGTTTCGCATTCAACCAGGCAAAGGAAGACGCGCGTGACGTGCTGCGCGCTGAAATCTACCGCCGCGCGCACGATGGATGGGACGAGCCGGTGTGGGGACCAACCGCACTGAAAGGCACTGTGCGCAAGTACAGCGATACGTTATTGATCTTCCACGCGAAAGCCATGATGCCTGAGTACCGCGAGAAGAGCCAGGTAGAAGTGAATGCTGGCGGCGATCTCTCTGCCTTGCGCGAACTGGTGCTTGCTTCCCTGGCCTCGTATCCAGAGGCAAAGGTAGCCGTGGCCGAGGCACTCATGGAGAAAGCGCGAGGTGGGCATGAGAGCCACTAGTTTGATGCGAGACTTCGCGATGGCCCTTGACCCGGTACAGTTGGCCAGGGGCGCAGGCATAGACCCGGACGATTGGCAATCCAGGCTTTTGCGTTCTGGCCACCCGCGTATCCTGCTCAACTGCTCACGCCAGACCGGCAAGAGCACCATTGCGGCGGTGCTGGCCAACCACACGGCCTACTATGACGATGGCGCGCCTATCCTTCTCCTCTCACCATCGCTGCGACAATCACAAGAGTTATTCCGCAAGTGCCTGGATGTCTACCGCGCCCTCGACAGGCCGGTGCCACCGGAAGCTGAGAGTGCGCTGAGATTAGAGCTTGAGAACGGCAGCAGGATTATTTCCCTGCCAGGCAAAGAAACCACGATCCGGGGCTTATCGGGTGTGCGACTTATCATCATCGACGAAGCGTCGCGGGTGCCTGATGCACTCTATATGGCCGTCCGCCCGATGCTTGCCGTCAGTGGCGGACGGCTCGCACTCTTGTCTACGCCCTTTGGCACGCGCGGATTCTTTTGGGAAGCCTGGAAGCGCCGGGCAGAATGGGATTACTACGAAGTGCCAGCAGAGGAGTGCCCGCGCATCAGTCCAGAGTTCTTGGAGGAGGAGCAAGAGACGATGGGCTCCTGGTGGTACCAGCAAGAGTATTGCTGTGCTTTTCTTGATGCGCTCACCGCTGCCTTCAGGTCAGAGGACATAGAGCGGATTGTGAAGCCGGGGGTTGAGCAATGGCTGTTGAACTAGCACCGCTGAATCCGGTCAATGTCGGCATCGATGTAGGGCAGATACACGACCCAACCGCGATCGCGGTTGCTGAAGTCTGCCGGGTGCATACCGGCAAGTTTCGTTTCGACAAAGAGTATCACAAACCTGCCTATGTGGACGCGAACATGATCTTCCACAAGGCGGTAGATGCGGACGAGGTGATGCGAAGCCGCTATATCATCCGCCATATTGAACGTGTGGCACTGGGGACGAGTTATCCCGATGTGGCGGCCTACATTGCTGATATGCTCAGCAAGTCGATATTTGCCCATCGTGACGTGCGCGTTTTCATCGATGTGACGGGCGTTGGCCGCCCCGTCTACGACGATCTGAGGGGTGAGATCAAGCGGCGGGAGGC